>ERZ773156.120-NODE-120-length-112756-cov-53.2944_pt1 | contig 112756 bp, 103 predicted proteins | sample MGYA00511895_ERZ773156 | MGnify/ENA primary metagenome ERZ773156 (study PRJEB29015, sample SAMEA2737850) | human gut metagenome | biome: human gut; feature: human-associated habitat; material: faeces | place: China | collected 2012 ... | reverse complement strand
GCGGGGAGAGTGGAGTCCAGAGGTAGGGAGGGGGGATTCGAAACACCCCTCCCTATCTCTGGCCCGCGCGGAGCACAAGCCACTTGACCAAAAGAAAAAACCAGCCCCGCGCTGCCAGCGCGAGATTCCACACAAAAGAGGAACGATAACCATGCAGAATATCGACCTGATTTGCGTCGGCAAGCTCAACGCAAAATACTTCGCCGAGGGCGTGGCCGAATACCAGAAGCGTCTGGCGGCGTTTGCGTCCTTCCGCATCATCGAGCTTCCAGAAGAAAAAATCGAAGAGAAGAACGCCTCCGACGCTGTGGTGAAAAAGGCGCTGGATAAAGAGGGCAAAGCCATCCTCGGCAGCGTCCGCAAGGGCGCGGCGATCGTCGCGATGTGCATCGAAGGAAAACAGATCTCCTCCGATGAGCTGGCCCAGTTCCTTGCCGACCGCGCAAACAGCGGTGCGGGAGATGTGGCCTTCGTCATTGGCTCATCCCACGGCCTCTCGGACGAGGTCAAGCGCGCGGCGGCGCTCAAGTTCAGCATGGGCCGCATCACGATGCCCCACCAGCTGGCCCGCCTTGTTCTCACCGAACAAATCTACCGTGCCTGCACCATCAATGCCGGAATGAAATATCATAAGTGAGCCTCAAAGCCCTTGCAAAAGCGGGGGCTTTTGTCGTCTGCGGAAAATTTCGTCAGACTCTTTATTTTTTACCATTTTTATATGATAAATCCGATTGTGTTGTTCCGGATGCGGGGCAAGGCTTTACAATCCCCGCAAAACATGATAAAGTAAAGATACTGTGCTTTTAACAGGAAAAGCACGCCCGGCTGCGGGGAAAGCAACCGGGACAAATACACAACACGACACGGCAAACCAGCCGCGGACGGAAAGGATGTACTTACAATGGAACAGAGCGAAAAGACCCTTGACATGATCGTCAATCTCTGCAAGAATCGTGGTTATGTGTTCCCCGGTTCCGAGATCTACGGCGGTCTGGCCAATAGCTGGGACTACGGCCCTCTGGGTGTCGAGTTCAAGAACAACGTCAAGAAGGCATGGCTGAAGAAGTTCGTGCAGGAGAGCCCCTACAATGTGGGCCTCGATGCCGCCATCATCATGAACCCTCAGACCTGGATCACCACCGGCCACGTTGCCGGTTTCTCGGACCCGCTGCTGGACTGCCGTGCCTGCAAGGCCCGCCACCGTGCCGACAAGCTTATCGGCGACGAGCACCCCGAGGTCAACGTCGATGCCATGAGCTTTGACGAGATGGACGCTTTCATCGCCGAACACGAGGATATTGTCTGCCCCGTCTGCGGCAAGCACGACTTCACCCCCATCCGTAAGTTCAATCTGATGTTCAAGACCGCCATCGGCGTCACCGAGGATAGCTCTTCCACCTGCTACCTCCGTCCCGAGACGGCACAGGGCATCTTCGTCAACTTTGCCAACATCCAGCGCACCACCCGCCGCAAGCTGCCCTTCGGCGTCTGCCAGGTGGGCAAGGCATTCCGCAACGAGATCACCCCGGGCAACTTCACCTTCCGTACCCGTGAGTTCGAGCAGATGGAGTGCGAGTTCTTCTGCAAGCCCGGCACCGACCTCGAGTGGTTCTCCTACTGGAAGGACTATTGCGAGAACTGGCTGCTGAGCCTCGGCATCAAGAAGGAGCACCTGCGCCTGCGTGACCACGAGCCTGCAGAGCTGGCCTTCTACAGCCGTGCTACCACCGACATCGAGTATGCCTTCCCGTTCACCGACTGGGGCGAGCTGTGGGGCATTGCAGACCGCACCAACTACGACCTGAGCCGTCATCAGGAAGCCTCCGGCAAGAGCCTCGAGTACTTCGACAGCGAGACCAACGAGCACTACATCCCCTATGTCATCGAGCCGTCTCTGGGCTGTGACCGCGTGGCTCTGGCCTTCCTGTGCGAGGCTTATGATGAGGAGCACCTGACCGACAGCAAGGGCAAGGAGGACATCCGCACCGTCCTGCATCTGCACCCGGCTCTGGCTCCCTATAAGTGCGCTGTCCTGCCCCTGAGCAAGAAGCTGGGTGACAAGGCAATGGAGATCCGCAACGAGCTGAGCAAGTACTTCATGGTGGACTACGACGACACCGGCTCCATCGGCAAGCGCTACCGCCGTGAGGACGAGATCGGTACTCCGTACTGCATCACCGTGGACTTCGACACCGTGGGCGACGAGGCCAAGGGCATCGTGGCCGACAACTGCGTCACCGTCCGCGACCGCGACACCATGGAGCAGGTTCGTATGCCTATCTCCGAGCTGAAGAGCTACATCGAGAGCAAGATCGAGTTCTGATAAAAACTCACTTTTGTGAGTGAAAAAACAGCCCCGCCGTTGCATTTTCGGCGGGGCTGTGGTATAATACAACTAAAGAAAGTGCTGTCTGGCAAACGGTCAGTACCTTTCCGGCAGATCAATTACAAAGAATGACCGCACGAGTTTGGTAGGCACGGCGGTCATTTTTTGTTGTTGAAGATTTTCCAGGCGACATCGAAAACGCCGAAGCTCACAGTTGCAAGCAGCGTGAGCAGAGCTAAGGTTTCCAAAAGCGTCATAGAGCATCACCCCTTTCGCTGTGGAGCGTCGGGGGCGCAACAAAAATGTTCGCCTTCCCGACGCAGGGCCGGAAAGGTGCAGACCGCCTGTCGTATGTAGACAGCACTCTCGAATGATAGTATAACAGACGTTTCCCGTTTTTTCAACCGGAAGAGGCGTCTGCTTTGTTTTTATCGGGTGGACAATTCGCCCGGGAACGGTTATACTGTCAGATAGAAAATGCACCGCCGTGGTTTGCACGGCAGAAAGGATATTCCGTGGAAAACTTTACTATTCTTCTGAAAAAATATGCCGATTTCATCGTCCGGGTGGGTGTCAATCCCCAGCCGGGCCAGACCCTTGTCATCAACTGCTGCCTCGAGGCCGCCCCGCTGGCCCGCCTGTGCGTGCGCAGTGCCTATGAGGCCGGCGCCCGTGACGTGCTGGTGAATTGGAGTGACAACGACGTTTCCCGCAGCCGGATGGAACTGGGCAGCGAGGAAGCCCTGAGCGATTTCAAGTCGTGGCAGCTGCGCCGCTATCTCGACTACGCCGAGAGCGAGGGCGGCGTCTGCGTGCTGCATATCCTCGCCGATGACCCGGAAGTCTACGCCGGTCTGGACGGCGCGAAGATCAGCCGTGTGAACGCCGGTCAGCGCAAGTTCATGGCTCCGTGGCGCGAGTACACCATGAACGACCGCGTCCAGTGGTCCATCGCCGCCATGCCCAGCGCCCCGTGGGCAAAAAAGATGTTCCCGGAGCTGGACGAGGCTGCGGCCATCGAGAAGCTCTGGCAGCTCATTTTCGATGTCTGCCGCGTGACGGGCGGCGACCCCGTCAACGAGTGGAAGGCCCACCTCGACCGTCTGACCGGCCTGAAGGACAAGATGAACGCCCTCGACCTCGAGAGCGTCCATTTCGAGAGCAGCAACGGCACGGATCTGACCGTCGGCATCGCCGACAAGGCCACCTGGGAGAGTGCCGCCAGCGTCAGCGAAAAGGGCGTGGTCTTCCTGCCCAACATCCCCACCGAAGAGGTCTTCACCGCGCCCCACAAGGACAAGGTGAACGGCATCGTCTACGGCACGAAACCCTACGTCTTCAACGGCCAGCTCATCAAGGGCTTCCATGTCACCTTCAAGGATGGCCGCGTCGTGGAGCACGGTGCAGACGAGGGCGCGGAGCTTCTGGGCCGGCTGCTGGACACCGACGAGGGCGCACGGAGCATCGGCGAAGTGGCGCTGGTGCCGGCGTCCAGCCCCATCAATCGCAGCGGCGCGCTGTTCTACAGCACCCTCTTCGATGAGAACGCCGCCTGTCACATCGCCTTTGGTGCCAGCTATCCCGGCACCACCGAGAACGGCACCCGCCTGAGCAAGGACGAGCTGCTGGCCCGGGGCATGAACCAGTCCGCCATCCACGAGGACGTCATGGTGGGTGCCGAGGACAGCCATATCACCGGCAAGTGCCGCGACGGCCGCACCGTGGAGCTGTTCCGCGACGGCGTCTGGGTGCTGTGAGAAGAGGATTTTTCACGAAAAAGCTTGCATAATCCGCAAGAGTATGCTATATTCTAGTAGTACGCTATAGTTTTATTGGAAAGTGGGCCGCAAGGTCCGCTTTTCTTGTTTGTTTGGAGGTTTTTTATGGCGAAACAGTCTGGCGGCAACACCGCCCAGAGAGTCGAAGCGCTTGTCCGCCCCGTCGTGGAGGGCATGGGCCTGCGCCTGTGGGATGTGGTCTTTGAGAAGGAAGGGCCGGACTGGTATCTCCGTGTGCTCATCGACAAGGACGGCACTATGGACACCGACACCTGTGCCGAAGTGTCCCACGCACTGGACCCCATCCTCGATGAGGCAGACCCCATCGACCAGAGCTATTATCTCGAGGTGGGCAGCCCCGGCCTTGGCCGCAAGCTGACCCGCCCGGAGCACTACGAGGCACTCAAGGGCGAGAAGATCGGCGTCAAGCTCATCCGCCCCACCGCCGACGGCGTGCGCGAGTTTGCCGGCACCCTGAAAGGCCGCGAGGGCAGCACCGTCACGGTCGAGACGGAGAACGGCCCGGTGAGCTTTGAGGTGAACGCCGCATCCGGCGTCCATCTCTGTGATGACGAACATCTGTTTGATTAAGAACAGCCCTCTCAGGCGCGTTCCGCGCCAGCTTTCCCAGAGGGAGGGCTAAAGATGAATCGAGAAAAGATACCATTATAAACTAGGAGGAACCCGAAAAATGGCAGCAGCGAACAACGAATTTTTTGAAGCTCTCTCCATGCTGGAGCACGAGCGCGGCATCACTGCGGAGTACCTGATCGAAAAGATCAAGGCTGCTATCGTCATCGCCGTGAAGAAGAACTACGAGGTCGAGGACGACCACGTCATGGTCGAGATCGACCCCAACACCGGCAAGTTCAACGTCGCCCTCATCCAGGACGTCGTGGCCGATGAGGACTGGTACGACGAGCACAGCGAGATCGGCATCACCGAGGCTCAGCACATCCGCAAGAGCTATCAGGTGGGCGACCGCGTCGTGACCCCCCTCAAGACTAAGGACTTTGGCCGCATCGCAGCCCAGACCGCAAAGCACGTCATCCGTCAGGGCATCCGTGAGGCTGAGCGCAGCCAGCAGCTGAGCGAGATCCAGTCCCGCGCCCACGACATCGTGCAGGCTACCGTCACCCGCGTTGACCCCGAGAAGGGCATCGTTGCCCTCGACCTGGGCAAGGGCGGCGAGGCTATCCTGCCCCGCAACGAGCAGGTCCCCGGCGAGGTCTACACCGAGGGCCAGATGCTGCAGGTCTACATCGTGGATGTCGTGGCAAGCGAGCGCGGCCCCCGCGTCATGATCAGCCGCACCCACCCCGGCCTCGTCAAGCGCCTGTTCGAGCTGGAAGTGCCTGAGATCTACGACGGCACCGTCGAAGTCAAGGCCATCAGCCGCGAGGCCGGCGCCCGCACCAAGATGGCTGTCTGGTCCAAGGACGCCAACGTCAACCCCGTCTCTGCCTGCATCGGCCCTCACGGCGACCGTGTGGCCGCTGTCGTCGAGAAGCTGGGCGGCGAGAAGATCGACATCGTGAAGTGGAGTGAGGACATCTCCGAGTTCATCTCCGCAGCTCTCAGCCCCGCAAAGGTGGTCAAGGTCGAGCTGCTGCCCGGCGAGACCCGCTCCTGCCGCGTGACCGTGCCGGACCAGCAGCTGAGCCTTGCCATCGGCAACAAGGGCCAGAACGCCCGTCTGTGCGCCCGCCTGACCGGCTACAATATCGACATCCGCCCCGAGAGCGGCTACTACGGCGAGGAAGAGCCGAAGGCTGCCGAGGCTGAGAAGACCGAAGACACCGCCGCAGAATAAGCGCGGAACACCTGCCGAAGGAGGGAAAACCGGATGGCACAAAAGAAGATCCCTGCCCGCCAGTGCATCGGCTGCCTGACCAGCCGCCCCAAGAAGGAACTGGTGCGTGTGGTGCGCGCACCCAGCGGAGAGATCAGCATCGACCCCGTGGGCAAGAAGCCCGGCCGCGGTGCTTACCTCTGCCCGGATGCCGCCTGCCTTGCAAAGGCAAAAAAGAAGAAGGCGCTGGAGCGCTGCTTTGAGCAGCCGGTCCCCGCCGAGGTATACGATGCACTGGCCCAGCAGCTGGCCAGTGTGGAAGCAGAAAAGGAGGCCGACCGCGATGGCAAAGAAGCATAACGCCCCCGCAAAACCGGCCCTTGAGCCGAATGAGGCCCTGTTCCAGGCCGTGAGCCTCTGCCGCAAGGCGGGCGCTCTGACCATGGGCTTTGACGCGGTGGAAGACGCCGTCGTCAAGGGCAAGGCATGGCTCGTGATGACTGCATCCGACGCCAGCCCCAAGACCGTGCAGCGGCTCAACTACGCTGTGGGCGATATGGTGGACGTCATCCCCATGCCGCTGACACAGGATAAGCTGGCTGACATCAGCCGCAAACCGGTGGCCATTTATGCCGTCACCGACCGCAACCTCGCCAAGCTCTGCTTTGACCGGCTGACGGCGTGCGGAGCGATTCAAACTGAGGAGGATATGAGCGAATGATCGTAAAATATAAAGTGAGCGATTTTGCAAAGGACCTGAACATCTCTGCCAAGAAGGTCCTCGACGAGCTGAACGCTATGGGCAGCACCGGCAAGAAGAACAGCTCCACTCTGGAAGAGAACGAGCTGAACTACCTGCTGGAGAAGTTCAGCAAGGACAACAGCGTCAAGAGCCTGGACGAGTTCCTGAACAGCGCCAAGGCTCCCAAGGCTGAGCCGAAGCCCGCCGAGAAGAAGGCGGAGCCCAAGGCCGAAAAGAAGCCCGAGGCTCCCAAGGCTGAGCCTGCAAAGGCCGAGGCAAAGCCCGCTGCCAAGCACGACAACAAGAAGAACGAGCAGCACAGGAAGCGCGAGGAGAAGACCGTCTCTCTGAGCGAGCTGGCCCGTGAGACCGGCGCAAAGGCTACTGCAGCTTCCGCTCAGTCCGTCTCTGTCCGCCGCGAGGACAATCAGGTCACCGTCGATACCCGCACCGTCGATATGAACGTGGACCGTTTCGACGCCCGTTACGACGATCTGGCTTCCACCAAGAACACCGAGAACCGCCGCAAGCCCACCCCCCAGGGCAACAAGCAGAAGTTCACCCAGCGCGGCCAGCGCCAGCGCCAGCAGTTCCAGAAGGGCAAGCGTGAGACCGAGTTCGAGCGTCTGCAGCGCATCCAGCTGGAAAAGGCCCGCAATGCGCAGCTGAAGGTCCTCATCCCCGATGAGATCACCGTCGGTGAACTGGCTGCCCGCCTGAAGCAGCAGGCCGGCAAGGTCATCGCCAAGTTCATGCAGATGGGCGAGATGCATGCCATCAACGACATCATCGATTTCGATACCGCCGCTCTGGTGGCCGAGGAGTTCCACGCCAAGGTCGAGAAGGAAGTCCACGTCACCATCGAGGAGCGCCTGTTCACCCAGGAGGAGGATTCTCAGGACGATCTCGTCACCCGTCCCCCGGTCGTCTGCGTCATGGGCCACGTTGACCACGGCAAGACCAGTATTCTGGACGCTATCCGCAAGACCAACGTCACCGCAGGCGAGGCCGGCGGCATCACTCAGGCCATCGGTGCATATCAGGTCAAGGTCAACGACAGCCTTATCACTTTCCTCGATACCCCGGGCCACGAGGCATTCACCTCCATGCGCGCCCGCGGTGCCAACATGACCGATATTGCAGTTCTGGTCGTCGCCGCCGATGACGGCATCATGCCCCAGACGGTCGAGTCCATCAACCACGCCAAGGCCGCCAACGTCAAGCTCATCGTGGCCATGAACAAGATGGATAAGCCCACCGCCAACCCTGAGCGCGTGATGGAGGGCCTGACCAAGTACGGCATCATCACCGAGGACTGGGGCGGCGATGTCGCCTGCATCCCTGTCTCTGCTCTGACCGGCATGGGCATCAACGACCTGCTGGAGCGCATCGCTCTGGAAGCTGAGGTCATGGAGCTGAAGGCTAACCCCAACCGCCGTGCCAAGGGCGCTGTTGTCGAGGCTCGTCTGGACAAGGGCCAGGGCCCCATCGCCACCATTCTGGTGCAGAACGGCACCCTCCACTCCGGCGATGTCATCATCGCCGGTACCGCCGTGGGCCGTGTGCGTACCATGCGCAGCGACAAGGGCATCCTGCTGAACGACGCCGGCCCCTCCACTCCTGTGGAGATCACCGGTCTGACCGCTGTGCCTGAGGCCGGCGACCTGTTCGAGGCCGTCGAGGACGAGCGTCTGGCCCGTGAGCTGGCCGAGCAGCGCATCGCTGCCGCCAAGGAAAAGCAGTTCTCCGCCTTCCAGAAGGTCACTCTGGATAACCTGTTCAGCCAGATGGCTCAGAACGATATGAAGGAGCTGGCCATCGTCGTTAAGGCTGACGTCCAGGGCTCCGCCGAGGCCGTCAAGCAGAGCCTCGAGAAGATCTCCAACGACGAGGTCCGCGTCCGCGTCATCCACGCCGGTGTCGGTGCCATCAGCAAGTCCGACGTTGACCTGGCCGACGCATCCAACGCCATCATCATCGGCTTCAACGTCCGCCCCGACAACGTGGCGAAGGAAGAGGCCGCTGCCACCAAGGTCGAGATGCGTATGTACCGCGTCATCTATGACGCCATCAACGACGTCACCGACGCTATGAAGGGTATGCTGGCTCCCAAGTTCCGCGAGGTGTCTCTGGGCGAGCTGCAGGTCCGTCAGGTCTACAAGATCTCCAACGTCGGCACCGTCGCAGGCTGCCGTGTCACCAATGGCAAGATCACCCGCGACAGCAAGGTGCGTGTCGTCCGTGACGGCATCGTCATCACTGAGGACGAGATCGCATCTCTGAAGCGCTTCAAGGACGACGCCAAGGAAGTGGCCGAGGGCTACGAGTGCGGCGTCACTCTGGCAAAGTTTGCCGACGTCAAGGAAGGCGACGTCTACGAGGCCTTCAAGATGGAAGAATACCGCGATTGATTGAAATAACCTCTCAGTCTGGCGAAGAGAGAAAGCTTTCCGGAATGCCAAGGCCGCTCCCCGGTAGGAGAGGTGGCATTGCGAAGCAATGACGGAGAGGTTCATTTTAGAGGAGAAACTATGTCTCAGAAAAATATGGGCCGTCTGGCGCAGGACATGAAGCGTGAGCTCATCGCCATCATCGGACGGCTGAAAGACCCGCGGCTGGAGGGCGGTCTGCTGACCGTCACCCGGCTGGATGTGACGCCCGACCTGGACGTGGCGAAGGTCTATGTGAGCGTGATGGGCCGTGAGGACGGCCCCAAGCCCGCCATCGAGGCCCTGAACCGCGCCGCAGGCCATGTGCGCACCGAAGTGAGCAAGAAAATGCACATCCGCAAGGCACCCCGCTTCATCTTTGTGGAGGACGACGGTGCCGCCTATGCAGCCCACATCAACGAGCTGCTCCGCACGCTGAATGTGAACGGCGACGCTGAGGACTCTCAGCCCGCCGAGACCGAGGAATAAATCCAGCGCTGCGGAAAGGATGGATCCATCAAATGACAGAACAGCTCAATGTGCAGCAGATGGCCGAGCGCCTCTGTGCTGCGGACAACATTCTGGTCCTGTGTCATAAAAACCCGGACGGCGACACCATCGGCTGCGGCAGCGCCCTCTGCCACGCGCTCAAGGCGCTGGGCAAGACGGCAGCTGTCCTCTGCTCCGATGCAGTGCCTTCCCGCTACAGCTTTACCGCACCGGTGCCGTTCCGGGGCGAGTTTGAGCCCAAGACCGTTGTGGCCGTGGATGTTGCCAGCGTGCAGCTCTTTGGTGAAAACAACGGTGTGCCGCAGTATACCCGCCACGTCGATCTCTGCATCGACCACCACACGGGCAACAGCGGCTATGCGGATTTCACCCTGCTGGACGGCAATGCGGCCGCAGCGGCAGAGCTTCTGTATGAGGTCATCAGCGAGATGGGCGTGGAGATCACCCCCCTCATCGCCAACTGCCTCTACACCGGCCTCGCTACTGACACCGGCTGCTTCCGGTTCTCTTCCACCACTGCCAACACCCACCTCGTGGCTGCAAAGCTCATTCTGGCCGGTGCGCAGGTGGAGGAGTTGAACACCCTGCTCTTCGACACCAAGCCCCGGGAGCGGATGGAGGCGGAGCGTATCGCCCGCAACCATCTGGAATATCATCTTGAGGGCCGCTGCGCCCTGATGTATCTGACCCGGGACGAGATAGAGCAGAGCGGCGTGGACCCGGCTGACCTGGAAGAGCTGACCAGCCTGCCCATCAGCATCGAGGGGGTCAAAGTGGGCCTGCTGCTCCGTCAGCAGCCCGGCGGCAGCTACCGCATCAGCGTGCGCGCCGCCAAGGGCGTGGACGCCTGCGCCATCGCACGGCGTCTGGGCGGCGGCGGCCACACCCGCGCAGCGGGCTGTGAGCTGCTGGGCAACCTCGACAACGCCAAGAGCGCCATTCTGGCCGAAGTGGAGGCGGAACTCGACCGCCCCGAGACGCAGGAGGAAAGCTGATGCAGGGCATCCTTATCGTAGATAAGCCGATGAAGTGGACCAGCTTTGACGTCATCGCCAAGCTGCGCGGCATCCTCGGTACCCGCAAGCTGGGTCACAGCGGTACGCTGGACCCCATGGCCACCGGCGTTCTGCCGGTGTTCTGCGGCGGGGCCAGCAAGGCCGTGGACCTTCAGCTCGACCACACCAAGACCTACTGCGCCCGGCTGCGGCTGGGGATGCAGACCGACACCGGCGACATCACCGGCACCGTGCTGGAAACAGCCCCGGTGACGGCGGGGGAGAAGGAACTGCTGGCTGTTCTGCCCCGGTTCCTTGGCCCCCAGATGCAGACGCCGCCCATGTACTCGGCTGTTAAGATCAACGGCCAGCCCCTCTATAAGCTGGCCCGCGAGGGCGTCACGGTGGAGAGGAAGGCCCGTCCCATCGAGATACTGGACATCCGGTACGGCGGCAGCCCGGTAGAGAACGAATACGTCCTCACCGTCCGCTGCTCCAAGGGAACGTATATCCGCACCCTGTTGGAGGACATTGCCGCCGCTATGGGCCAGAAAGGCACCATGAGCGCTTTGCGCCGCACGACGGCGGGTGTCTACACCGAGGCCGACGCCCACACGCTGGAAGAGATACAGGCGGCAAAGGACGCAGGCCCCGAGGCACTGCAGGCTTTGATGCTGCCGGTGGAGAGCGTGTTTGAGCGCCTGCCTCTGCTGGTGGCAGAGCCAAGGGTGGAGCAGCACCTGTACAACGGCTGCCCCACCAGCCGCTACCCGGCGGCAGATGGCCGCTACCGTGTCCGCAATGCCGAGGGTCAGTTCCTGGGCCTTGCGAACATCACCGGCGGCGTGCTCAAGGTCGAAAAACTCTTTGTAGAGAGAAACGAAAAGGACTAAACATTCATGCAGATCTATTCACAGCTTGCGCCGCTTGCGCTGGGCGGTGCCCACGGCTCTGCTGTGGCAATGGGCTTTTTTGACGGCATCCACATCGGCCACCGCGCGGTCATCAATGGCGCAGTGGAGTGGGCCAAGGCCCACGGCGCGGCACCGGCAGTGTTCACCTTCCGCCTGCCCACCGAAAACAGGATGAAGGGCAAGCGCCTGCTCTCCACCGAGGACAAGCACGCCCTCATCGCCAGCCTCGGCGTGGAGCACTATCTCTGCCCTGATTTCGAGGAGATCAAGGCCATGACGCCGGAGCAGTTCGTGCTGGGCATCATCCGGGACTGCAACGCCCGGGCGCTGTTCTGCGGCGAGAACTTCACCTTCGGTGCCAGGGCGGCAGGCACACCGGAGCTGCTGCGTCAGCTCTGCGCACCGCTGGGCGTGGAGGTAGTCGTCCTGCCGATGGCGCAGTTTGAGGAGAAGCCTGTTTCCTCCACCCGCATCCGCACCGCGCTGGAAGGCGGTGACATCCCAGCGGCCAATGCCATGCTGGGGATGCCCTACGCCATCCGCTTCACGGTGCATCACGGGGCGGGCCTTGGCCGGACGCTGGGCGTGCCGACCATCAATCAGCTCTACCCGCAGGGCTTCCAGCTGCCCCGGTACGGCATCTATATCACCCGCACCAGGATAGGGGACAGATGGTACCCCTCGGCCACCGGCCTTGGCACCCGGCCCACCGTCAACAGCGACGAGAGCAAGGTGACCTGCGAGACCTTCATCCCGGGCTTTACCGGCGACCTTTACGGCACCGACCCGGTGGTGGAGTTCCACGCCTACCTCAGCCCCAGCAAAAAGTTCGACACGCTGGATGAGCTGCGCGAGTGCATCGACCACGCAGCCCAGCGCGCGCAGGAATACTTTGAGGAGTGAGCGGGAGCAATGGATAAGATAAAACAACAGAGCCGGTGGCTCTGGCTCCTTTTGTCGCTGCTTCTGGCGCTGGCTGTTCTGCTGGGGGCAGTGCAGGCGTTCGGCGTGAGAGAAGACCCACGTCAGGCGATGACACGGGGGCTTTGCGTCCGGACGAACGAGAGCTGGCAGATGGACACAGAATGCCGGGCAGAGTATGTGATCCCTGCTGATGCAGGCGAGGGCCTGATGCTGAGCATCCGGACGGTGAAAAAGAGCTTTGCCCTCGCGCTCTGCGGCCCGGATGGGGTAGAAAACTGGTTCTATGAGTATCAGCAGGAAAAAGGCCCGGTCGAGCTGCGGCTGTTCATCGCGCTGCCGGATGGCGCGGCCGGCAAGACGCTGCGTTTTGAAGCAGAAGCCCCCACGACGCTGAGCGGGATGCTCCGCAATGAGGCTGTACTGGGTACACAGGCTAGGATAACGCTCCACTATCTGCAGAGCAACCTGTATGCGCTGCTCTTCTTCCTTTTCTGCGCCTTCTGTGCGGCAGAGCTTGGCCTGCTGCTGCTCTCGATGCGCAGGATCTTCCGGCCGGAAGTCCGGTATCAGATCTGTATCATGTTCGGGCTGGTGCTGGATGCGGGCGTCTGGATCCTGACGGATTCCGAGCTGCTGACCCTCTTTACCGATAAGGCAAGTTTCGTCGCCTTCTTGTCCCTGCTCAGCTTCGGCCTCATCGTCCCCCTCACGTTGGAGTTTATCCGCTGCACCCTGAAAGAGGAGTGCAGGGGGCTGCGGCTCTTGCAGCAAGTACAGATGCTCCTGCTGACGGCAGATATTCTGGGCTGGCTGCTGCGGGGCTGGGCGATGTTCTGGCTGCTGCCCCTCATGCACCTGACCATCCTTGCAAGCATCCCGCTAACTCTCCGCGACCTCTTTGCAGCGTATAAAAAGACCCGAAGCGAGGATGTGCGGGATATTCTGGTCGGCTTTGGTGCATTGGCAGTCTGTGCCGCAGCGGCACTGGTGTTCTTTTATGGAGACCATGCCGGGTGGCAGTACGCGGTGTTTTACTGCGTGGGCCTGCTCTGCTTTTTGTTGCAGCTGGGCCGCACGGTCATCCACCGGGTCAGGCAGGCCATCGATGAACAGGCCCAGCTGGAAAACTACAAAAATCTGGCCTACGTCGACTCGCTGACCGGGCTTTTCAACTATACGGCCTTCAAGTATATGAAGTCCCGCTGGCCCGAGCGCACGGACTGGACCTACATCGTTATGGACGTCAACTGGCTCAAGCAGACCAACGACCAATACGGCCACCGTGCCGGTGACGAACTGCTCTGCTGTGCAGCCCGCTGCATCCGGGAGGCCTTTTACCGGGCCGAGGACTGCTTCCGCATCGGCGGCGACGAGTTCGCGGTCATTGCGACTGCGGCGGATGAGGACGCTGTGAAGGCAGCAGTCGAAAAGCTCCGGAACTTGTGTGCGGAGTGGGATGCGAAGGAAGAGTATCCCGTCTCCATTGCAGTGGGTTATGCCATGCAGGCAGGCCGCACCATGACGGCGGACGAGCTGTTTATGGAGGCTGACGCTGCGATGTACCGGAACAAAGCTGAGATCAAAAAGGCTGTGGGCGGCATCATCCGCTGAATAAAACAAGAACGCACTTCACCAATGAAAGCTATCGGTGAGGTGCGTTTTTGCTTATCGCAATTTTCAAAAATAGTGCCGGTCAAAACGGCATCTTTGCGATATGCAGTTTGCGGCTGTTGCTTGTGCATTAAAAACGCAAACTGCTATAGTCAGAAAGAGAAACCGGAAAAATAGAGGTGCTCCACCGTTTCCTTTTCGGCGGAGGAGAGGGATGTGTCTGCGGCCATGGCGGCGCGGATACTTTCCTGGGTATCCGGGTAGGAGTTGAGGGTGATGCAGGCGGTTTCGCTGTCGGCATCGAAGTGGAGGGCGTCGCGGTCTCGCGGTGTCCAGGCGTCCCAGCCCGGGGAACCGCTGGTCATGAAACTGGCAAGCGCCTGCTTCAGCTGGGCCGAAAGGGCCTGCGCACCTGCTGAAGACAAATCAGCACAGGCAGAATAGCTGCTTTCGGACGAGAACAGCGCCAGCGGCAGGCCGTGGAAGGAACCGAGGCCCGGGATAGCCGTCTGACTGTCGGTCCCGCCGTAGTCGATGAGGCCAAGCCAGACCGGAGCACTGCCGCCCAGCGCTTCGGCGACAGCTTCGGTGCTGCTCCAGCGGCAGAGGGCTGAGCCGTATTTTACGGCATAGGCCCGGGCCGCGCTGGAAGCGGGCCGCAGGTCGTCCCGGACAAAGCCGCTGAATTCAGTGGCGCTGCTGAACAGCAGGAGGGAAACAGCACTCCGGGCGCCCCGGGAGAGCACTACATCGTCTGCGTAGAGGATGGTTGGTTTGCCGAGGGCGGCAATGCGGGCCGGTTCGAGGCCGCAGAGCCATTCCCGGACGTCAGACCCCGGCGTCAGCAGCCATTCGGCGGCAGAAGCCGTGTCAGCGAACCGCCCATCTTCCACGGCCAGCGGCGCGAAGCGCTCGGCCAGCTGACGGGCCGAAGCGTCCGGGTCGGCGAGGAACAGCCCGCCGGAGATGGCGACGGCCTTCTGGAATCGCCCACGGAAGAGCGGGCTGGCCGCAAGGGCCGCTGCCATCCGTCCGCCGTCAGAGAAGCCGCAAAGGGTGATGTTGTCGGCGTCGCCGCCGAAGCGGCGGATGTTGTCCCGCACCCAGTCCAGCGCCCGGGCGATGTCCAGCAGGGCAAAGTTTCCGGTGGCGTCCGGGTCTGCAGTGAGGGCGGGCAGGCAGTTCCACCCGAACAGCCCCAGCCGGTAGTTGAGCGCAACAAAGACGCAGCCCGCGTCCCGCACGAGTTCGCAGCCGGGCAGCTCGAGAGATGAGCCTGTGGCGGCGCTGCCGTGCAGATAGACGAGGACGGGCCGCTTTTTAGCCTCGGCGGAAGAATAAATGTCCAGTGTCAGGCAGTCCTCGGTGCCGAGGGGAAAGGTGGTGTACTGGTAGGCCGCCGGAGCGGGGCTGGTGCAGTCCCGCACAGTGAGCCAGCGGGCGGGCTCCTGCGGCGCTGTCCAGCGGCTTTCGCCCGTGGGCGCGGCACCGTAGGGGATGCCGTACCAGCAGAGCTGACCGTTTTCGCCCTCTCTGCCCTTCACCGGGCCGTACTGGGTCTGGCAGAGAGCAGAGACAGGGGAGAACAGGCCGTTTTCGGTTTCAGAAAAAGCCGCATCAGCCGGGAGGAGCGGGCTGGTGAGGGCCGCTGCGGCGGCTGCGCTTCCTTTGAGGAAGCTGCGGCGGGAAAAGCAATGTGTCATTTGATCTACCTCTTTATTACAATAGACAGATTATAACATGATTTGACAGGAAAACAACATCCTCATTTTTGCGGATCTGTAAAAATTTTTCTTGCTTTTTACGTTGGTTTCTGTTATACTAGCCCTGTTACCGCGATACGGGGCTGGGAGTATGCCCACTCGGGAGTACCGTTTTCCCACTGCTGTGTCGCTGGCAAATAAAAATTTTATAAAGAGGTACTGTTACTATGAACAAGCAGGAAGTTATGGCCAAAGTCGCTCTGACCGAGAAGGACACTGGCTCTCCCGAAGTCCAGGTCGCTCTGCTGACCGCTCACATCAACGAGCTGAACGAGCACCTGAAGAAGAACCCTAACGATCACCACAGCCGCCGTGGTCTGATGAAGATGGTTGGCCGCCGCCGCAATCTGCTGGCCTACCTCCAGAAGAAGGACATCGAGCGTTACCGTGCTCTGATCGCAACTCTGGGTCTGCGTAAGTAATAGAAAACAGAGGGCAGGTACCGCAAATGGTGCCTGCCCTTTGCTCTTTTATGTTGGATTTTCCCTTGTATCCCAGGCACTGGAACAAATAGGCCGCTGCTGCGTGTTGCAGCAGTAAATCGAACGCCTGTGTGAAGCGGCACGGACGCTGGATTTATTGCTATGATGCGCGGCGGGCAGCCTTTTGGAATATCAAACGGACATAAGGAGGCAAACCAAATGGCAATCGAATTTGGTTCCCGCAAAGAAAACTTTGACAACTTCAAAGTTTACGAGACTACGCTGGCAGGCCGCCCCTTCAAGGTGGAGATGGGCAAGATGTGCGGCTTGTCCAACGCAAGCGCCCTCATCCGCTACGGCGAGACCTGCGTGATGTGCAACGTGGTCATGAGCCCCAAGCCCCGCGAGGGCGTCGATTTCTTCCCCCTGAACGTGGAGTACGAGGAAAAGCTCTACGCCGCAGGCCGCATCCCCGGCAGCTTCATGCGCCGTGAGGGCCGCCCCGGCGAGCGCGCCATCCTGACCAGCCGCGTCGTGGACCGTCCCATGCGCCCGCTGTTCCCGAAGGAGATGCGCAACGACGTCTGCATCACCATGACCGTCATGAGCCTTGACCCCGACTGCAGCCCTGAGATCGCCGGTATGATCGGCGCTTCGCTGGTCACCGCTGTGTCGGAGATCCCCTGGAACGGCCCCATCGGTGGCGTGCAGGTGGGTCTGGTGGACGGCGAGATCGTCCTGAATCCCACTCAGGAGCAGCGCAAGAAGAGCGACCTGGCCCTGACCGTCGCCGCCACTATGGACAAGATCGTCATGATCGAGGCCGGTGCCAATGAGGTCGATGAGGTCACCATGCTGAACGCCATCAAGGCTGCTCACGTGGAGATCAAGAAGATCATCACCTTTATCAACGGCATCGTGGCCGAGCGCGGCAAGCCGAAGATCGATTTCCAGGTCGTGGGCCTCGATATGGACGTGTTCCACGCCATCAAGGAGAAGTATCTCGACGACTTCAAGTCCGCCATGGATACCGACGACAAGAATGTGCGTGATGCCGCTCTGCTGCCCATCATGGACAAGATCGCCGAGGAGTACCCCGACCTGACCGAGGCCGACCTCGACCTCGTCAGCTACAAGATGCAGAAGTACGTCGTCCGCCGCTGGCTGCTGGACGAGGGCAAGCGCGTGGATGGCCGCGGCATCAACGAGATCCGCCCGCTGGCCGCAGAAGTCGGCATCCTGCCCCGTGTGCATGGCTCCGGTATGTTCACCCGCGGCCAGACTCAGGTGCTCACCACCTGCACCCTCGGCGGCACCAAGGACAACCAGCTCATGGATGACCTGACCGACGAGCAGACCAAGCGCTATATCCATCACTACAATTTCCCGCCGTACTCCGTCGGCGAGGCCCGCGCACCCCGCAGCCCCGGCCGCCGCGAGATCGGCCACGGCGCACTGGCTGAGCGCGCTCTCGTGCCTGTGCTGCCCTCTCTGGAAGAGTTCCCCTACACCATTCGCTGCGTGTCTGAGGTCCTCTCTTCCAACGGCTCCACCTCTCAGGCTTCCATCTGCGGCTCCACGCTGGCTCTGATGGACGCAGGCGTCCCCATCAAGGCTCCCGTCGCCGGCATCTCCTGCGGCCTCATCACCGAGGGCGACCGCTGGATGACCATGCTGGACATTCAGGGCGTCGAGGACTTCCACGGCGATATGGACTTCAAGGTGGGCGGCACCCGCAAGGGCATCACCGCCATCCAGATGGATATTAAGATCGACGGCCTGACCTACGACATCATCGCCGAGGCCTTCGAGAAGTGCCGCAAGGGCCGTCTGTACATCCTCGATGAGATCATCAAGCCCGTCATCGCAGAGCCCCGCCGCGAGCTGAGCCGCTGGGCCCCCAAGATGTTCAGCATGATGATCCCCACCGATAAGATCAAGGACGTCATCGGCAAGGGCGGCAAGGTCATTCAGGACATCTGCGCCACCTGCAACTGCAAGATCGACGTGCAGGAGGACGGCCATGTCTTCGTCTCCGCTGTGGATCAGGAGGACGCAAAGCGCGCCATCTTCACCATCAGGACCATCGTGGAAGACCCCGAGATCGGTGCTATCTACAAGGGCAAGGTCACCCGTCTGATGAACTTCGGTGCTTTCGTCGAGATCGCTCCGGGCAAGGAGGGCCTCGTCCACATCTCCAAGCTGGACACCAAGCGTGTCGAGCGCGTGGAAGATGTTGTTGCTGTGGGTGATGCCATCGTCGTCAAGGTGACGGACATCGACCAGCAGGGCCGCATCAACCTGAGCCGCCGCGACGCCATCCTGGCTCTCGAAGCCAAGAAGGCACAGCAGGAGCAGGGCTGATAGATAGCTTCTGAATATGCCCCCGCGCACACAGTGCGGGGGCATATTTTGTCTCATGGGCGAAGAATCTTCAATTCCCTACTGAAAAAGTTTGTTTTAGGGGGTTGACAAATCCCGTCGAGGCGAGTACAATAAACGCAATATCACAAAAATGGCTGTGAAGAGAAGAGTAAGCTTTCGCATGAGCCTTACCAGAGAGCCCGGCAGGTGGAAAAGGGCAGGAAACAGGGAGCTGAAAATGGTCTCGGAGCTGCGCGGATGAAGAGCAAGAGCACTAGTCCGCGACGGGTGCGCCCGTTAAAGCGTCCGGCTGTAAGCAGAAAAAATTCTGCCGCAGTTTTGAGGCAGTGTCCGCGAGGATGCTGTGAACCAAGGTGGTACCACGGAAGTTTCAGGCCTCCGTCCTTGTGCAGCGCATGGCTGGCAGGGACGGGGGCTTTTTTTGATGCTTCCGTTCAAGGCTGGCGCGGACTGTGCCGCGCCGCCGCTGTACATTATATCTAATAATAGAGAGGGAAAAACTATGATTACTCGTCGTGATTTTCTGAAAGTTACCAGTGTTGCAGCCGCTGCTGCAGCCCTGACCGCCTGCGGCGGCTCTTCTTCCACCGCAAGCTCTGCTGCTTCCAGCACTGCCGCTTCTTCTGAGGCTGCTTCCGCTGTGGCAAAGCTGGACAAGGTGAAGGTCGCTGTCCCCAACGACACCACCAACGAGGCCCGCGCTCTGACCCTGCTGGAGAAGAACGGCTTCTTCAAACTGAAGGCTGACGCCGGCCTGACCGCCACCAAGAATGACATCGAGGAGAACCCCCTGAACGTCACCGTCGATGAGGTCGAGGCTGCTCAGGTCCCCAACGTCCTGCAGGACGAGGACTACGCTGTCATCAACTCCAACTACGCCATCTCCGCTGGTCTGGACCCCATGACCGACGCTCTGGCAATGGAGGACGGCTCTTCTGCTTACGTCAATGTTCTGGTCTGCAAGGAGGGCAACGAGAACGAGCCCAAGATCAAGGCCCTCGTCGCCGCTCTGCAGAGCCAGCAGGTCAAGGACTTCATGGATGAGAACTACAAGGGCGCTGTCGTCTCCGTCGTCGAGACCCCGACCGATGGCTATGACGCTTCCATCGACTACGATGCACTGAACGGCGAGACTGTCAGCTGCGCTGCTACTCCCGCTCCCCACTGCGAGGTCCTGGAGGTCTGCAAGGACATTCTGGCCGCCAAGGGCATCACTCTGGACATTCAGGAGTACGACGACTATGTGATCCCCAACACCATCGTCGAGGACGGCCAGTGCGACACCAACTACTTCCAGCATCAGCCGTATCTGGACAACTTCAATGAGGAGAAGGGAACCCATCTGGTGACCGTCGCCGGCATCCACGTCGAGCCCATGGGCATCTACGGCGGAAAGCAGGACAGCCTGGCACCCATCGTGGGCTGAGCTTTACTAACTAAGGAGTAAATCGTGATCGAGATCAAACACCTTTCCAAGACCTTCCAGATGAAGGACGGCGCGGTGAACGCGCTGAAGGACATCGACCTGACCATCCCCGATGGCTCCATCTACGGCATCATCGGTATGTCGGGCGCGGGCAAATCCACGCTGGTGCGCTGCATCAATCTGCTGGAGCGCCCCACTGAGGGCAGTGTCATCATCGACGGCACCGCGATGGAGACCCTGTCCCCTGCAGCCCTGCGTGAGCGCCGCCGCGACATCACCATGATCTTCCAGCAGTTCAATCTGCTGATGCAGCGCAGCTGCCTGAAGAACATCTGCTTCCCGATGGAGCTTGCGGGCGTGAAGAAGGCCGATGCCGAAAAGCGCGCCAGGGAGCTGCTGGAAATGGTGGGCCTGCCCGATAAGGCCAACGCCTACCCGGCCCAGCTCTCCGGCGGCCAGAAACAGCGCATTGCCATTGCCCGTGCGCTGGCCACCAACCCCAAAGTCCTGCTCTGCGATGAGGCCACCAGCGCGCTGGACCCCAACACGACCCACGCCATCCTGACCCTCATCAAGGACATCAACAAGAAGCTGGGCATTACCGTGGTGGTCATCACCCACCAGATGAGCGTCGTGGAAGAGATCTGCGACTCTGTCGCCATTCTGGACGGCGGCGTGGTCGTGGAGCAGGGCGAGGTGCGCGAGATCTTCGCAAATCCCAAGACGGCTGCGGCCAGACGCCTCGTCGCCCCCAACGGCGGCAGCGCAGCCCGCGACCTCTCGAGCTTTGCGCCCGACGATCACGTGGTCCGTGTTACTTTCAATGGTTCGTCTGCCGCAAAACCGCTGGTGGCGAGCCTCGCTGCGGAGAAGGGCATCCTCGTGTCTGTGCTCAGCGCCGACACCCGCGATTTGAGCGGCCAGTGCTACGGCTCCATGCTGCTCAAACTTCCCCGCGATACCGAACAGGCAAAGCAGGCTGCGGCCTATATGCGCAGCCAGAATGGTGTGACCGTTGAGGAGGTGACCGGAGAATGAGCTTTGCAGATTATGGCTTCGCCATTTGGGAGACGTTCTACGTGACCGTCCTCTCCACGGCATTTTCTCTGGTTCTGGGCCTGCCGCTGGGCGTTCTGCTGGTGGCTGGCGATAAGGACGGCGTCCTGCCCCTGCCGGGCTGGCTGATGCACATCCTGAACATCGTCATCAACATTCTGCGCAGCGTGCCGTTCCTGATTTTGATGATCTGCGTCTTCCCGCTGACCCGTGCCATTGTGGGCACCACCGTCGGCACCAAGGCCACCATCGTTCCGCTGGTGGTCGCGGCCTTCCCCTTCGTGGCCCGTCTGGTGGAGACCAGTCTGCGTGAGCTGGACGAGGGCGTCGTGGAAGCTGCCCAGAGCATGGGCGCGACTCCCTTCCAGATTATCACCAAGGTCATGATCCCCGAGTGTCTGCCCGGCCTCATTTCCAGCATGACCACTGCCCTGACGACCATCCTCGGCTACTCGGCCATGTCCGGCGTCATCGGCGGCGGCGGTCTGGGCAAGATCGCTCTGTCCTACGGCTACTACCGCTACCAGACCAACATCATGATCGTCTGCGTCGTGCTGCTGGTGCTTATGGTGCAGGTGTTCCAGACTGTCGGTACCTTCTGGGCGACCAGGAGCGATAAGCGGCTGAGAAAGTAAGTTTCTGCTTCCTGCAGGGAATAAAATTTAACGAATCGATTCCCCGCAGGAGGCTCATGCTCCTGCGGGGAATTGTGCTATACAGACAAACCCAGTAAAGGAGTATGTTGCAATGAACCGTGATACCATCTGCGTGCAGGGCGGCTACACCCCCGGCAACGGCGAACCCCGCCAGATCCCCATCATCCAGTCTACTACGTTCAAGTACGCTACCAGCGAGGACATGGGCAAGCTGTTCGACCTCGAAGCCGACGGCTACTTCTACTCCCGCCTGCAGAACCCCACCTGCGACATGGTGGCGAAAAAGATCTGCGAGCTGGAAGGCGGCACCGCCGCCATGCTGACGTCCAGCGGTCAGGCCGCCAACTTCTTTGCGCTGTTCAATATCTGTGAGGCAGGCGACCACATCGTGGCGTCCAGCACCATCTACGGCGGCACCTTCAATCTCATCTCCGTCACCATGAAGAAGATGGGCATTACTGCTACCTTCGTGGACCCGCTGTGCAGCGAGGAAGAGCTGGATGCCGCGTTCCAGCCCAACACCAAGGTCGTGTTTGGCGAGACCATTGCCAACCCTGCCCTCACCGTGCTGGACATCGAAAAGTTCGCCAAGGCCGCACACGCCCACGGCGTACCGCTCATCGTGGACAACACGTTCCCCACGCCGGTCAACTGCCGCCCCTTCGAGTGGGGCGCCGACATCGTGACCCACTCCACCACCAAGTACATGGACGGCCATGGCGCTGTGCTGGGCGGTGCTATCGTGGACGGCGGCAAGTTCGACTGGATGGCCCACGCCGAGAAGTTCCCCGGCCTGTGTACCCCTGATGAGAGCTATCATGGCATCACCTACGCGGAGCGCTTCGGCAAAGAGGGTGCTTTCATCACCAAGGCCACCGCACAGCTCATGCGCGACTTCGGCTCGATGCAGTCCCCCATGAACGCCTATATGCTGAACCTCGGCCTTGAGAGCCTCCACGTCCGGATGCAGCGCCACTGCGCCAACGGCATGGCCGTCGCAAAGTTCCTTGAGGCTCACCCCAAGGTGGCTTACGTCAACTACTGCGGCCTCGAGTCCAACCCTTACCATGCACTGGCGGAGAAGTATCTGCCGAACGGCAGCTGCGGCGTCGTCTCCTTCGGCCTGGCCGGCGGCCGCGAAGCCGCCAGCACCTTTATGAAGGAGCTGAAGCTTGCCGCCATTGAGACCCACGTTGCCGATGCCCGCACCTGCTGCCTGAACCCGGCTTCCAGCACCCATCGCCAGATGAACGACGAGCAGCTGGCCGCTGCCGGTGTGCCTGCTGAGCTGGTGCGGATGAGCTGCGGCCTCGAGAGCAGCGAAGACCTCATCGCCGATATTGCACAGGCGCTGGATAAGATCTAAGAAACACGGTCAGCGCCATCTGCCGGTTTCGGCCCCTTCCCGTGAAAAAAGCGTCTCTGGATGCAGATAAAAACTTCCCGCTAAAACCGTCAAAAGGAGCAACGATGCTATGCCGCTGATCATCCCCAAGACTCTTCCCGCCTACGATGCCCTCTACGAGGAAAACGTCTTCGTCATGCACCGAGAACGGGCGCTCTCCCAGCATATCCGCCCACTGGAGATCCTCATCCTGAACCTCATGCCGACCAAGATCGCCACTGAGACCCAGATCGCCCGCCTGCTGGCCAATACACCCATTCAGGTCCACATGACCCTGCTGCAGACGGCCAGCCATGCGGCGACCCACGTCTCTGCGGCCCACCTCGAGGCGTTTTATAAGACCTTCGACGAGGTGAAGAACAACCGCTACGACGGCATGATCATCACCGGTGCGCCTGTGGAGAAAATAGACTTTGAACAGGTGGACTACTGGCAGGAGCTGTGCGAGATCATGGACTTCAGTGAGACGAACGTCTACTCCACCCTTCATGTCTGCTGGGGCGCACAGGCGGGACTTTATTATCACTATGGCATCCGCAAGCAGCTTCTCGACCAGAAGATGTTCGGCGTCTTCGAGCATAAAGTCACCCGTCCCTCGAACCCGCTGGTGCGCGGCTTCGATGAGGTGTTCTACGCCCCTCACAGCCGCCACACCGGCATCAGCCGGGAGGATGTGCTGAACTGCAAGGCTCTGCGCATCCTCGCCGAGAGCGACGAGGCCGGCCCCTTCCTGATGAGTACCGAGAATGGACGGCAGATCTTCGTCACCGGCCACCCGGAGTACGACAAGTACACACTGGACGCCGAGTACAAGCGGGATGTCGGCAAGGGCCTGCCCATCGCGGTGCCAAAGAACTATTACCCCAACGACGACCCCGAGCAGCCGCCTCTCTTCCGCTGGCGTGCTCATGCACACCTGCTGTATGAGAACTGGCTGAACTACTACGTCTACCAGAATACGCCCTACGACCTGGGCGCTATCAGCAAGGTGGAGCACGAGGAAGAATAAAATCAGCCCTCTCCGTCTGGTGAGGAGGGGGCATTTTTGCAAGGAGAATACTTATGGGAATCGAAGCAAAATGGAAGAACCGGGGCATCCGGGTAGGCAAACTGCCCTGCGGGCCGCTGGATAAAATAAGCGATGTGCCGGGCGTGACGGTGGGCCACTGCACACTGGCGGACGGCGAGGTCCAGACCGGCGTGACCGCGCTGCTACCCCATCAGGGCGATATTTTCCACGATAAAGTGATGGCGGCCAGCCATGTCATCAACGGCTTTGGCAAGACCACCGGCCTTGTCCAGATCGACGAGCTGGGGACGCTGGAAACGCCCATCCTCTTCACCAATACCCTCAGCGTAGGTACTGTGGAGACAGCGCTGGTGAAGTATATGCTGGATAAGAACCCCGACATCTGCGAGACTACCGGCAGCGTAAACCCGGTGGTCTGCGAGTGCAACGACAGCGGCCTCAACGACATCCGGGGCCTCCACGTCACAGAAGAAAACGTGAGGGCCGCGCTGGCCGACTGCCGCGCCGATTTCGCCGAGGGCGCTGTGGGCGCGGGCCGGGGAATGCGCTGCCACGGCCTGAAGGGCGGCATCGGCTCGGCCTCCCGTGTGGTGGAGCTGGACGGGAAACAGTACACCATTGGTGCGCTGGTGCTCTCCAACCACGCCGTCTTCGATGACCTCGTAGTGGCAGGCACCCCCATCCAGAGCCTGCTGGACGCCCACATCCCGCCCCACGAGGACAAAGGCTCCATCATCACAGTGCTGGCGACGGACATCCCCTTGAGTGAGCGCCAGCTGCGGCGGCTCTGCCACCGGGCGCTGGTGGGCCTGTCCCGCACCGGCTCTTTCTGCGGCAACGGCTCCGGCGAGATCGTCATTGCCTTCACCACCGCCAACCGGGTGCCGCACTACTCCGAAAAGGCCATCCTGCCGATGGGTATGCTCCACGACGACGCCATCAATCCGCTGTTCCGGGCGGTGGCCGAGTGCGTGGAGGAAAGTGTGCTGAGCAGTCTGCTCCATGCCGAGACGGTCACAGGCTATCATGGCCGGACGGTCAGATGTCTGAGTGATCTGCTCGACGAGAAATAAAAAAATGGGAAGCGCTTTTGCGCTTCCCATTTTTCATAGTATTATCTGCGGGGCTTCCGCGTCGGCTTTTTCTTCCGCACGCTGTAGCCGAAGGTCCCCAGCTTTTTGCCCAGAGCCAGATATTCGCCGTGGCTGTAGACGATGAGTTTGGCCTTGTCGAGGCAGAGCTTACCGTTCTCGTCCAGCAGGCTCTCGTCCACGTTGCAGGCGACTACTTCGGCGAGGAAAAGGTCGTGGCTGCCCAGCGGGATGATCTGCGTGACCTTGCACTCGAGGTTGACGGGGCTTTCTTCGAGAATGGGGCAGTCCGTCAGCACCGAGCCGGGGGCAGAATGGAGTTTGCAGGCTGCGAATTTGTCAAAATCCCGGCCGCTCCTGACGCCGCACCAGTCCACCGACTTCACCAGTGCCTCGGTGGGCAGGTTGATGGCAAACTGGCCGCTCTCCCTGATGAGGTGGTGGCTGTACCGCTCGGGGCGGACGCTGATGGATACCATGCTGGGCTGGGTGCAGATGGTGCCGGTCCAGCCGATGGTGATGAGGTTGGGCTTGTCCAGCCCGCCGCAGGAGACCAGCACCGGAGGCTCCGGGTTCAGGAGGGTGCTGCCTTTCCAGCTCTGTTTGCTCATCCGTGATACTTCCTTTCGTAGGGAGCCCATGTGCGCTCGCTGATGATGTAGCGGGGGCGGGCCTTGGTCTCCATATAGATCTTGCCGACGTATTCGCCGATGACGCCCAGACACACCAGCTGGACGCCGCTCATGAAGCAGACGATGCAGATGGTGGAGGCCCAGCCCGCCACGGCGCTGCCCAGAACAGCCTGCACGATGGCCCAGATGACGCCGATGAAGCTGATGAGGCTGACCACGATGCCTGCGCCGGTGATGAGGCGGATGGGCTTGTTCGACAGGCTGGTGATGCCGTCGAAGGCGAGGGCCAGCATCTTGCTGAGGGGATAGTGGCTCTCGCCGGCCAGACGCTCGTGGCGCTCGTAGTAGACGGTGTCGCTGGGGTAGCCCACCAGCGGCACCATGCCCCGCAGGAAAATGTTCACCTCGCGGTAGTCGGCGAAGCTTTCCAGCACCCGGGTGCTGATGAGCCGGTAGTCGGCGTGGTTGAATACGATGTCTGCGCCCAGCGCGTTCATTACATGGTAGAAGCCCTCGGCGGTGAACCGCTTGAAAAAGGTGTCGGTGTCCCGGCGGCTGCGCACGCCGTAGACTACCTCGGCGCCGTCCAGATACTTTTTGACCATCTCATCCATGGCGTTGATGTCGTCCTGGCCGTCGCAGTCGATGGAGATGGTGATGTCGCAGCTGCCGCTGTGGAGCGCCTCCATCAGCCCGGCAAGCACGGCATTCTGGTGGCCGCGGTTCCGGCTCTGGGAGATGCCGATGAAGTGATCATCCTCAGAGGCGAACTTCTGGATGAGGGACCAGGTGGCGTCGCGGGAGCCGTCGTTGACGAAGAGCACCCGGCTCTTCTCGCTGACAAGGCCCGCTGCGGAGAGGTCGTTTATCTTTTTCAGGAACAGGGGGGCCGTGATGGGCAGCACCTGTTCTTCATTGTAGCAGGGAATAACGATCCATAAAATCGGTTTGGACATGATGAAGTTCTCCTTCTATATAAGGCTCTCCCAAAGGGAGAGGCTGTTACAGCACCATATGCCGCAGCGCGTCCGGTTCCAGCAGCTTGAAGCTGCTCTTATAGGTCTCGAGCAGGCCGTCCCGCTGCATCAGGCTCAGCTCCCGGGAGAGGGCGCTGCGGTCGCAGTTGAGGTAGTCGGCCAGCTGGATGCGGGAGTAGGGAATGGTGAAGGTGAGGCTGTGGTGAACCTCGGCCTCGCTGAGCAGGTAGGCGCACACCTTGGCCCGCAGGCTCTTGAGCAGCAGCAGGTCTACCCGGCGGGAGAGCAGGAAGTATTTGTCGCTGATGGTGCGCACAAGGTTCTGCAGCACCCGCTGGCGGGCCGGGTCGGCCCCGGGCAGCAGAAGCTTCTCGTAAGGCACCAACAGCACCTCGCAGGGGGCCGAGGCCATCACCGTTACCGGGCTGGAAAGGCTCGAGCCGCCCAGCACGTCGCCGAACACACCGCCCGGCCCCATCTGGCTGATGGGCAGACGCGCCCCGCTGGCGGCGGGATGGTAGGCCTCGATGGCGCCGGAGAGCACCACGCCCACCCGGCGGTTCGACTGTCCGGCCAGTACGAGGGTCTCGCCCCGGCTGTAGGTGCGCAATACGGCCCCCACTTCGCCCAGCAGGACCCGGAGCGCTTCGGCTTCCAGCCCGGCGAACAGAGAGGTGGATTGTAACAGCGGAAGATAATTTTCCATACCCATTCCGTGAGGTTTTCCCCGGGCCCTCACCGCCCTTCTGCGATTCCGTTGCGTGTGCAACGGTATTTTTTCTCTTATTATAGTAAACTTGAGGGCGTAAAGCAAATGGTTTTGCAAATTTTTTGCGGGAAAATTTCTCCCAATGAAAGTGAGGAACGAAATCCTATGAAAAAACTGACATCTCTGCTGCTGTCGCTGGTGCTGATGGTCAGCGTGCTGGCCTGCGGCGCATCGGCCAAGACGAGCACAAAAGTGCGCATCGCCGGCCTGAAAGGCCCCACCACCATGGGCCTCGTCAACCTGCTGAGCATGGAGAAGAACGGCACTGCTTCCCTCGACTATGACTTGCAGCTCTACGGCGCTGCCGATGAGATCGTGCCGAAGCTCATCAAGGGCGAACTCGACATGGCCGCTATCCCGGCCAACCTCGCCGCGACCCTCTACCAGAAGACGAATGGCGGCATCCAGGTCATGGCCGTCAACACGCTGGGCGTCCTCTACGTCGTGGAGAAGGGCAATACCGTCCACAGCTTTGCTGACCTCAAGGGCCGCACCATCCTTTCCACCGGCAAAGGCACGACGCCCGAGTACGTCCTGCGCTATCTGCTCAAGAAGAACGGCCTCGACCCCGACAAGGACGTGAAGATCGAATACTACAGCGAGGCTTCCGAGGTTACGGCCCAGATGGCCGCTGCCAGGAAGGATGCCATCGCCGTCCTGCCTCAGCCCTACGTCACCGCTGCCCAGATGAAGGACAGCGACCTCCGCGTCGTCCTCGACCTGACCCGCGAGTGGAACAAAGTCTGTGACACCCAGCTCATCACCGGCGTCACCGTGGTGCGCACCGAGTACGCAAAGCAGAACCCCGACGTCATCGCAGCTTTCCTGACCGACTACCAGAAGAGCGTCAAGGCGGCGAACGAGGACATCGACGGCACCGCCGCCCTCTGTGAGGAAGTCGGCGTGGTGGCCAAGGCTGCTATCGCCAAGAAGGCCCTGCCCAAGTGCAACATCGTTTACCGCAACGGTCAGGAGATGAAGAAAGACATCTCTGCTTACCTGCAGGTGCTCTACGATGCCTCTCCCGCCGCCGTGGGCGGCAAACTGCCGAACGATAACTTCTACTACACCGAGCCGTCCGTCCTGCGCAAGGTCATGGCGGCTATCCGCAATTCCGCAAAGTAAGCTTTGAAACAAAGAAGGGGCTGCTGCACATCGTTTTAGCCGAAAGTGCAGCAGCCCCTTTCTTACGTCAGAAGGCCCGCGCCGATGCCGATGAGGGCCGGCAGCAGCCAGCCAAAGCCGAGGCTGCTCAGGGGCAGAGCGTTCATCAAGGCGGAGAGGGGGCCGAAGGGCAGGGCGGCAGGGATGCTCTGGATGGCCGTGAAGAGGATGCTCAGCCGCCAGACCGATGTCCGCTGGAACCGTCCGGGCAGGAACTCCACCACGATGAGGATGATGGCGATGGGGTAGATGGCGTTCAGCACCGGGACGGAAAGGCTCAGGATGTTCGCAAGGCCGATGTTCGCCAGCAGCATGCTCACCAGCGCGAAAAAGGCTGCAATGGCGGGGTAGGGCAGCTGGGGCAGAAGCTCGTGGAAGTATTCGCCTACGCTGGCGATGAGGCCGACACAGGTGTTGAAGCAGGCGATGACAAAGATGGCGGCCAGAAGCACCTGTCCCACCCGGCCAAACAGGCCGTCGGCCAGTGCGGTCAGGACAGCGGCACCGGTGCCGCTGCCGGGGAAGGCCGCCCCCGAGATGCCGCCGATGTGGGTCAGCATGGCGTAGACCACCAGCAGCATCCCGCCCGCGATGAGCCCGGCCCGGATGGTGCCGCGCCGGACGGCAGCTTCTTCCGTGATGCCCACCGCCTGAAGGTTCAGCGCGATGACCGCGCCGAAGTTGAGCGCTGCCAGCGCGTCCATAGTCTGATAGCCGTCCAGCACGCCCTGTGCGGCGGGGAGGGCGGCGTAAGCCTCGGCAGGCGTGCCGTAGCCGGGCGCGGCCGGGCGGAGGATGCAGCCCGCGAACAGCACCACGATGAGCACCAGCAGGGCAGGGCAGAGGATGCGGCCCAGCCGTTGGGTCAGCTTTTCGGGCTTGAGGGCCACGAAGTACGCCGCAGCAAAGAACACGAGGGAGTAGATGAACTGTCCCGGTGTGCTCCGCCCCACCAGCGGCGTCAGCATCTCAAACGAGGTGCTGGCCGTGCGGGGGATAGCGAGGCAGGGACCGATGGACAGATAGACCAGCACAGCGAACACCTGTGCGAAGCGGGGATGGACCCGCCCGGCCAGCGCAGGCAGACCGCCTGCCCGGGCCACCGCGGCCACGCCCGCGATGGGCAGGCCGATGGCGCTGACGGCAAAGCCCACAAAAGCGGGCCAGAGCGCCGTCCCGGCCTGTGCGCCGAGGAAGGGCGGGAAGATGAGGTTGCCTGCCCCGAAGAACATCGAGAACAGGGTGAACCCCACCAGAAGGAGCTTTTTGCCCCGGAGGGCCTGAGCGGAATCGTGCATGGTCATCTCTCCCAGCTGTGCGCGGAGGCACGTAGAATAAGGATTACTTTATTCCAGTGTAGTGTTTTATGACCTTCATGTCAAGAGAAGAAAAGATGAAGGATTGTATTCTCATACATGATGTGATATTCTGAAAGCGAGAAAACGAACAGGAGCAAAGAAATACATGGATAAAACAAAAAAACGCCGCATTCAAATCTTAGCGGCGTCGGTGTTCTGGCTGGGCGTCTGGCAGGCGGCGGCTGTGGCCATCGGGCAGGAAGTCTTTCTTGTCTCGCCGGTGCAGGCCATCGGTACGCTGGTGGAGCTGCTGCCGCAGGCCGAGTTCTGGCAGCGCATCGGTTTCAGCGCCGGGCGCATCCTGTTGAGCTTCGGGCTGGGCGTTCTGTCCAGCGCGGTGCTGGCGGTAGCCGCCGAAAAGTGGGAGTGGGTGGACGCCCTTCTCGCCCCCGTGATGCAGCTGGTCAAGGCTACTCCGGTGGCGAGCTTCATCATTCTGGCGCTGGTGTGGGTCAGCGGCTCGTCGCTGTCCGTCCTTATCAGCTTTTTGATGGTGCTGCCCGTCCTCTACAGCGCAGTGCGCACCGGCATCGGGAGTGCTGACCGCCAGCTTCTCGAAATGGCGCAGGTGTTCCGTCTGCCTCTGGGGCGGCGTCTGCGGGCAGTCTGGCTCCCGGCGGTGCTGCCCGCGTTCCGGCAGGGATGCAGCGTGGCGCTGGGCATCTGCTGGAAGAGCGGCGTAGCAGCAGAGGTCATCGGCCTGCCCGACGGCAGCATCGGCGACGCGCTTTACAGGGCAAAGATCACCCTTTCCACCGGGGAACTGTTTGCCTGGACCTTCGTCATCATCCTGCTGAGCGCCGTATTCGAAAAGCTGTTCCTCGCTCTGCTGGATAAAGCGGTAGCGGCTGTTCTGGGCGAAGAGGAGGCTGAAAAATGAGTAAAACCAACAACAAGTTGGAAATAAAGAATCTGTCTAAACAATTTGGAGAGAGAATCCTCTTCAAAAACCGCTCTCTTACTGTGGACGACCCGGCGGTGCTCTGGGCGCCAAGCGGCTGGGGCAAGACGACCCTGCTCCGTATCCTGATGGGGCTGGAAGCGCCCACCTCCGGCAGCGTGGAGGGCGTGGGCCGGGTCGGCGCGGTCTTTCAGGAAGACAGGCTCTGCCCCCAGCTGACCGCCGAAGAGAATGTGGCGCTGGTGCTGACCGCAGAACAGTACAAGACCAAAACACAATACAAAGAGCAGATACGAGATGACCTTATACAATTAGGACTGGATGACGAGGCCCTTACCCTGCCTGCCCGGAAGCTCTCCGGCGGACAGAAGCGCCGCACCGCCTTGCTGCGCGCTCTCTGGGCCGAGAGCGACACGCTTCTGTTAGATGAGCCCTTCACCGGCATGGACCCCGCCGTCATGAAAAAAGCCGCAGCCATGCTCAAGGCACGCTGCGGCAGAAAGCCCACCCTGCTGGCGACCCATGATAAAGAAGCCATCCGGGAGCTGGGGTGGAAAGTAATCGAACTGGTCTGAAACGAAAGGAGCCTGACCATGGAGAAAAAGACGAGCTGCCTGCTCTGCGTTCTTACCGCGCTGCTTCTCGCTGTGCTCTATCTCTGGGCGGCACTCCGCCCAGGGGTCTGGCTGCGGGATGCCTTTTTGTACCGGCAGGCCGACGGCAGCTTTTCGGGCAAGGATGCGTATGCCGCCTACACCATGCAGGTTGCTCAGACGGAAAACGGTGCGGAAGTGGAGTTCACGATGGACGGAGAGACGCGGCACTATCGGCTCGAATCGAAAGCCGAGGGCATGAGCGACCCGGGCGTAAAAATTGAGCAGGACGGAGTGGTCATTTTTACCGGGACCGCGCTGGGCGACCCCGGCGACGCCATCCTGTGGAGGGAAGACGATGGGGGCCTGGCCGACGAGGTGAACGTCATCGTCAACGGCGAATACCAGAGATCCGACCTCTGGCCCAGTTGTAACTGGCTCTATAATGTGGCCGTCGGCGGGCGGCGGGAGACCCGGGGCAGCGTGGCGTTCCTGCTGCCGATAGGGGCGCTGGTGGTGCTCCTTGTGCTGGATGTCCGGTTCCCGCTGCTGTTTTGGAACCTCCGTCACGGGCTGGAAGTGTACGGCGGTGAGCCCACCGACTGGTATTACGCGATGCAGAGGGTGAGCCGTATTGCCAGCATCATCGGTGTTTTTGTGCTGGCGGCGATGAGCTTTGCTGTTCACTGAGGCTCACAGCAGCTCGGCAAGGATGCTGTTCTGTACGATGAGCCCGGCAGGCGTGAGGGCGAGGGTGTGACCGTCAAAGTTGGCGTAGCCGCTCTTCACGCAGTTTTGCACAAAGGCCAGCTGTGCGGTGGAAAACTCCCTGCCATAGCGTTTTTTGTATTCGTCGAGGCTCAGACCTTTGCGCAGACGCAGCTGCAGGATGAGATAATCCTCCGCACCGCAGCCGCCGTCCATGACGGGCGCGGCCTCGTCCCGCAGAAAGGCTTCGGTGTCGGCGGGGTAGTAGAACCGCTTGCCGCCCATGCAGGAGTGGGCCGCAGGGCCGATGCCCAGATAGTCGCCGCAGTCCCAGTAGATGAGATTGTGCTTTCCCTCATAACCCGGGCGGGCGAAGTTGGAGATCTCATATTGCCGGTAGCCATGATGTTCCAGCTGCTCGACGGCATAGAGATAGAAGTCTGCCGCCTCGTCGGAGGTGGGCAGACCTTCGGGTGGCGTGCGGCCAAAGGCGGAGTCAGGCTCGATTTTCAAGAGGTAGGCGGAAATGTGGGTCGCGCCGCCATCCTCGATAAGCTCCAGCGTCTCGTCGAACTCGGCCTGCGTATAATGGGGCAGGGCCAGCATGATGTCGCCGCTGATGTTCTCGAATCCGGCACGGCGTGCGGCGGCGAAAGCGGCCCGCGCCTGCTTTGCCGTGTGGGGGCGGCCCAGCGTCTTGAGCTGACTGTCCCGGGCCGACTGGACGCCAAAGGAGATGCGGTTGACGCCCGCCTCCCGGAATGCCCGGAGGGAATCCTCCGTTACGGTCTCAGGGTTGGCTTCCAGCGTGATCTCGGCCCCGGGCAGGGGCTGCGCGGCGTCGATGAGCCGGGCGGCGTCTGCCGGGTCCAGCAGACTGGGCGTTCCACCGCCGAAATAAAGGGTGTCTGGCCGCAGGGGCGCGTCCGGCGAAAACCGGGAGAGTTCCCGCAAAAGGGCGTCCACATAGGCGCGTGGGACGCCGCGCTGGCCGGGGGCAGAGTAAAAATCACAGTACCGGCATTTGGAAAAACAGTAAGGAATATGCAGATAAAGTCCGAGGGACATCAAATATCACAGCCTTTTTCATGAATCGTTCATTTCTATGCAGTATACTATATTTCGTAGACCGGGGCAAGGCCGAGACCGATGCCCTGATTTTGAATGGAGGATTCCTTATGGATTACAACAACTATGACCGCGGCTATGCGGAGCCTTCGATGAGCGCATCGGACTATATGACCCGCACCTACCGCTGGATGGCCGGCGGCCTGCTCGTCACCTTCGCAATGGCCTATATCACGGCGACCACGCCCCTTATCTATCTGGTCGATTCCCTTTACTTCCTGCTCACCATCGGTGAGCTGGCGCTGGTGTTCATGCTCAGCGCCCGGGTGCAGAAGATGTCCATCGACGGAGCAAGAGCTGCGTTCTTCGGATACGCCATCCTGAACGGCATGGTCCTGAGCTACTACTTCCTGATGTTCTCGGTAGGTACGCTGGTCATGGCCTTCCTCGCCACGGCGGTCTACTTCGGACTGATGGCTGTGTACGGCACCACCACCCATAAAGACCTCACCGGCTGGGGCCCCCGCCTCATGATGGCTCTGGTGGCCATGATCGTCACCAGCCTCGTGGGTGCGCTCTTTGGCTTTGGCTTCGGTGCCTCGGTGCTCTACTGCGGCATCGGCCTGGTGGTGTTCATGCTGCTCACCGCCTATGATACCCAGAAGCTCCGCCAGATCTACGCCTACTATGCAGGCGACGCTGAGCTGGCCGAGAAGGCTTCCATCTATGGCGCACTGACCCTGTATCTGGACTTCATCAACATCTTCCTGTACGTCGTCCGTCTGCTGGGCATGAACAGCCGCAGCCGCAACAATTAAATCAAATTTTCCGGAGCCGCCGTGCAGAGCGTTTGCACGGCGGCTCTTTTTGTCAGAATGCCTGCTTTGAATCATGATAACTGTGCGATTTGCCAAAAATCGAGGAAAAGGTTGACAGAATGCGGGGGGGGGTAAAATTTGTGTGGTGATGCGGCAGACGATGTTTGCGGCAGCAGCACACAGAGCTTATTTTTATTGAGGAGGGGTTTCGAATGAAACTGTTCAAAAAGGTTCTCGCCGCTGCCCTCGCGGGTGTGCTGGCGCTGTCCGTCCTGACGGGCTGCAACAACAGCAACAGTGCGGCTACCGTGACGATGGTCGATGCACTGAATGACTGGGCGAAGGTCTATGGTGTGGATACTACCTTCAAAAAGGGCAATGAAGACTTGCAGAGTCAGGTAAACGCACTGGTGGAGATCGTGGATGAGGTCGGCAAGGGCATCGATTTTAAAGATGCCAAGAGCCTCGATGATGTGTACAACACCGTTATGAAAAATGAAACTGCAAGGCAGGAGCTGGGGGCTTGGGCAGCGCAGTTTACTAAAGCAAACATTGGTGATGACTCGCCGCTGTATGGGTATGGCTTTGCCGATATTAGCGTAGCGCTGTCTGCAAGCAGCAGTAAGAACATTTACTATGCAGGTCAGCTGATGACTTCCGAAACTCCTATCAATCCTCCTGACACAGAGTGGGCTGGTCATAGGGTGCCTAATTGGATTGCGGGTGACAAATCTTATGTTGCCGTTGCGACCGGCGAGGTTGGCGGTAAGAAGTACATGGTCGCCCTCTTCAAGACCACTGCCGTAACGAATCCGGAATATAATAAGGGTTGAGTCTCAGCCGCAGCAATACCCGCACACTGAACCATGAACCCGTTAGGCCCCGGTCATCCGGGGCCTTTTTGCGTCCTGATGAATAAACCCCGCTCCACCGCTCCAAACTACCACCAAAGAAACGATTCCGTACACAAAGATGGATTGGAGTAACGAACGATGGAGCAATTCAGAAAGTTTTTGCGGGACAAAGCCTTTGCGCTGGTGCTTACCGCCTGCCTGCTGGCGGCGGCAGCGGCCGGTGTGTGGGCTGTGCGCACGGTACGCAATGAGCTGAAGCAAGATCTGGACGCGGTGCGAAGCCCGTCCAGCACCGCCCCCGGCATCGACGAGGGCATCAACACATCGCCCGGCGTTGCCGGAGAGGAGGAAGCCGAATGGCAGCAGCAGAACGCACCCGCAGCAAACAGCGTGGCCAATGTGCCAAAAGCCGACAGCTCGTCCGGTGGGGCTGCGTCCTCTTCTGGTGCGCGGTCTGGCTCTGGTTCGGTGCGCGAACCCTCCGCGCTGCAAACCGAGTCCTTGCCTGCCAGCAGTTCGGCTGCGCCTGCCTCCACGCAGCCTGTCTCGGGGCGCGTCTTAAACAGCTACAGCGGCGATGAGCTGGTCTACAGCAAGACGCTGGGTGACTGGCGCACCCACAACGGTGTGGACTACGCCGCCAGCAGGGGCGCGGAAGTGACCGCCCCGGCGGCAGGCAAGGTGGTGGAGACCGGAACGGACGACAAGTGGGGGCCTGTGGTCGCCATCGAAGATGCTTCCGGCAGGATCTGGCGGGTCTGCGGTACGACGGATGCCAAGGTGAAGAAGGGCGACACCGTCTCGGCCGGGCAGACCATCGGCAAGGTGGGCAGCGTGAGCTGTGAGTGTGCCGAGGAGAGCCACATCCACTTGGAAGTCATGGAGGGCGAAAAGTATCTCGACCCCATCAAGGCCATGAAATAAGCAAAATTTTCCGGGCAGGTGCAGCAGAACGCTGTACCTGCTTTTTTCACATTGCTTTTGGCGGTCGATTCTGGTATGATAAACTAGAATAAGTGTGAAGACAGAAGAAAAAGCGGAGGAAACGAAACATGAAGGTCTTAGTGGTAGGCGGCGGTGCTGCCGGCCTGATGGCGGCGGGCGCGGCCCGGCGGCAGGGGCATGAGGTGACGGTGCTGGAACATATGGAAAAGCCGGCTCAGAAAATTCTCGTTACCGGCAAGGGCCGCTGCAATGTGACCAACGACTGCACCGCAGAGGAATTTCTGCACCATGTGCGGACGAACCCCCGCTTTCTGTTCTCGTCGCTGGGGGCTTTCCCACCGGCCAAGACGATGGAGCTGTTTGAGTCTCTCGGTGTGGAGCTGAAAGTGGAGCGCGGACGCCGGGTATTCCCGGTGTCCGACAAGGCCGAAGAGATCCGGCAGGCCCTTCTGCGGTACGCAGACGGAGCGGACATCGTCCACGACGGGGCAAAAAAGCTGCTGCTGGAGCCGCTGGCCCAGCCGGAAAAAGCGCCTGCCGCGCCGGAAGATCCGCGCCACCCGAAAAAGAAAAAGCCAGGCCCGGCCTATCGCTGCGTAGGAGTGCGGGGAACTTCGGGTCGGGAGTACAAAGCGGACGCCGTGCTGGTGGCAACGGGCGGCCTGAGCTACCCCACCACCGGCTCCACCGGCGACGGCTACAAGCTGGCCCGGCAGGCGGGCCACACCCTCGTGGAGCCTGTCCCCAGCCTTGTCAGTCTCGTGAGCCATGACGCCGACTGCAAGAAGATGATGGGCCTCGCCCTCAAGAACGTGACTCTCACTCTCCACGAGGACGGCAAAGCCATCTTCGAGGAGCAGGGCGAGATGCTGTTCACCCACTTCGGCATCAGCGGGCCGCTGACCCTCAGCGCGTCGAGTCATCTGGGCGACATGAAAAAGCACAAGTACGAAGCTTTTATTGATTTGAAGCCTGCCCTCAGTGAGGAACAGCTTTATGACCGCATCACCCGGGACTTTGCCCTTCTGGCGAACCACGCGGCGCAGGGCGCACTGGTGAAGCTGTTGCCATCCAGTATGCAGCCGGTCATGGTGGCCCGCTGGGGCATCGACCCGGCCACCAGGGCAAACCAGATCACCCGGGAGCAGAAGCGGGAACTGGTACAGCTGATGAAGCACTGGCGGGTGTCCATCGACGCCCGGGGCGACCTGGCCCACGCGGTCATCACGTCGGGCGGCGTGTCGGTGCGGGAGGTCGACCCCAAGACCATGCAGAGCAAAAAGGCCCTCGGCCTCTACTTTGCAGGCGAAGTGCTGGATGTGGACGCCTATACCGGCGGCTACAACCTGCAGATCGCATTCTGCACGGCACAGAGTTTTGCGAATCATCTGGAATGACCTTTCAGTCTGTTTCGCAGACGGCCCCCTCGTTAGGGCAACAACAACGACTGCCGCCAGCGGTGGAACGGCGTCAGCCGTGACGGAGAGGTTTAAGCGGCTGGAAATTTCAGATTCATATAAAAGGAGATATAAAAATGATTTCTGTTGCGATCGACGGGCCTGCGGGCGCAGGCAAATCTACGCTGGCGCGGCGTCTGGCTGCGGACTTCGGCTACATTTATGTGGACACCGGTGCGATGTTCCGTACCATCGGCCTTTATGCCCTCCGCGCGGGCAAAGACCCGAAGGACAACGAGGCAGTCGATGCGCTGCTGCCCAATATCACCCTCGAGTTTGCTTTTATCGAGGGCGAACAGCATATCTATCTGAATGGCGAGGACGTCAGCACGGCCATCCGCACCGAAGAGGTGGGAATGGCGGCTTCTGCCGTGGGTGCAAATCCGGCGGTGCGCGCCTTCCTGCTGGAGATGCAGCGGGACATGGCCAAGACGCAGAACATCCTGATGGATGGCCGCGACATCGGCACCGTGGTGCTGCCCAATGCGACTGTGAAGATCTTCCTCACCGCCAGCCCGGAGGCCCGCGCCACCCGCCGCTGGAGGGAGTACCAGCAGAAGGGCATCGATACCCCCTACGAAGATGTGCTGGCCGACGTCAAGCAGCGCGACTATCAGGACACCCACCGCGCCGCAGCCCCCCTCAAGCAGGCAGACGATGCCGTGCTGCTGGACACTTCGGAGCTGAATTTTGAGCAGAGCTTTGAGGCCATGAAGAAAATTATCACGGAGAAGGTCGGATGATACTATATTATATTCTGGTCCCGCTGGCATGGCTGGTGTTCCACATCGGCTTCCGCGTCCGGTGTGAGGGCAGGGAGAACTTGAAAAAAATCGGCACGAAGGGCTGCATCATTGCCCCCAACCATATCTCCGCCATCGACCCGGTGTTCGTCGTCATCACCCGGTTCTGGGGTCAGCGGATGACAGTGTTTGCCAAGAAAGAGCTGTTCGAGATAAACGCATTCCTGTCGTGGTTCTTCCGGTGCGCCGGTGCAGTCTGTGTCCGCGGCACGAAAGAAGAGGTCAGCGTCATCGACGACACTGTGAAAAAGTGTCAGGAGGGCGGCACACTGCTGCTCTTCCCGGAGGGTACGCGGGAGCAGGAGGGAAAGTTCCTTCCCCTCAAGAGCGGCCTCTTCGTCATCGCGGCGGCAGCAAATGTGGACGTCGTGCCTTGCCGTATCTACTACGACACCCCTGATGGTAAGATGAAGCTGTTCTGCAAGGTGCGTGTCATCTTCGGCGAGCCCATGCCCGCTGCACAGTTTGCAATGGAAGGCCGCCGCGACATAAAGAAGCTGCGGGAAAATAAGCAGGCCGTTCTGGATGCGTGGAGTGAATTATGATGAACCTCTCAGTCTCGCTATCGCTCGACAGCTCCCCTAATAGGGGAGGTGGCATCGCGCAGCGATGACGGAGAGATTGAATTTAGGAGAGTACAATGGAAATCAGACTTGCAAAGACTGCGGGTTTCTGCTTCGGCGTGGACCGCGCGGTCAAGTTGACCTACGGTCTGCTGGATGAGGGCCGCAAGGTGGCCACCCTCGGCCCCCTCATCCACAACCCCCAGACCGTGGAAGACCTTGAGCGCCGGGGCGCACTGGTAGCAGACACCCCCGCTGATGTCCCTACGGGCTACGAGGTGGTCATCCGCAGCCACGGTGTCCCCCGCAGTATTTACGACGAGCTGGACGCCCGGGGCTGCACTTATCACGATGCCACCTGCCCCTTCGTGAAGAAGATACAGAAGATCGCTTCCGAGGCCGAAGCCGCCGGTGCAGTGCTCGTGGTGGCCGGTGATGCGTCCCATCCGGAGGTGCAGGGCATCGTCGGACATACCCGGGGAGAGGTATTCGTTTTCAGCGATTTGGCCCAGCTGAAGGCGTGGAAAGGGCCTTCTGACCCCCAAAAGCCCATTTTTGCAGTTGCACAGACCACATTTCAGGTAACAAAATGGCAAGAAAGTTCGGAGTTTCTCAAAAAAGCCTATACAAACGCCCGAATTTTTGATACAATATGTAATGCGACGTGGGCGAGGCAACAGGAAGCGGAAGACCTCAGCCAACAATGCGACATCATTGTTGTCATTGGCGGTCATCATTCTTCCAATACCCAAAAGCTGGTACAGGTCGCCGCAAAGCATACGCGAGCCGTAACGGTCGAGACAGCGAGCGAACTTCGGCCGGAATGGTTTGCAGATGTAAAGACGGCGGGCGTCACAGCCGGGGCTTCAACGCCATCGTCTATTATTGAGGAGGTACTTAACAGTATGAGCGCAGAAATCAATGACAGCATGAGCTTTGAGGAGATGCTGAATGCATCCGAGGAAAAGCGTGTTCATGCAGGCAGTATTGTGAAAGGAATCGTGACCAGCATCTCTGCCAACGAGATCCAGGTGGATATCGGAGCTAAGCAGACCGGCTTTGTCAAGCTGAGCGAGCTGACCGATGATTCCTCCGCCAAGGTCGAGGACCTGGTGAAAGTTGGCGATGAGCTGGACCTCATCGTCGAGAAGGTTATGGATCAGGATGGCGTCATCCAGCTCTCCCGCAAGAAGCTCGCATCTCGCAAGGGCATGGAAGAGATCGCCAAGGCAGCTGAGTCCGGCGAGGTCGTCGAGGGCGACGTCACCGAGTTCAACAAGGGCGGCGTTGTCGTCAACGTCAAGGGCGTCAAGGTGTTCGTCCCCCGTTCTCAGGCCACTATGCGCCGCGACGAGGACTACACTGCTCTGGTCGGCCAGCACGTTCAGCTGGTCGTCACCGAGTGCTCCGGCCGCAAGATCGTCGGCAGCATCAACAAGGTCACCGCTGAGCAGAACAAGGCTAAGCGTGAGGAGTTCTGGGCAAGCGTCGAGGTCGGCAAGAACTACACCGGCGTCGTCAAGAGCCTGACCTCTTACGGTGCATTCGTTGACATCGGCGGTGTGGACGGTCTGTGCCACATCAGCGAGCTGAGCTGGAACCGCATCAAGCATCCCTCTGAGGTCGTCTCCGTTGGCGACACCATCGAGGTGTATGTGAAGGATATCGACACCGAGAACCACAAGGTCTCTCTGGGCTACAAGAAGGCTGAGGACAACCCCTGGGAGCAGCTGAAGAACAACTACCCCATCGGCAGCACCTTCCATGCTCCGGTCGTGTCCCTGACCAAGTTCGGTGCATTCGTCCGCATCCTGCCGGGTGTTGACGGTCTGGTCCACATCAGCGAGATCAGCAATGACCGCGTTGAGAAGGTCTCCGACGCACTGAAGGTCGGCGATATGGTCGACGTGAAGCTGCTGGATGTCGACTTCGACAAGAAGCGCATCAGCCTGTCCATGAAGGCTCTGCTGAACGACGACGCTGAGTAATCAGCCCGCAGCATAGTCTCATCAGACACAATGCGAACTACAGCCCCGTTGCCGGGAAAACGGCGGCGGGGCTGTTTTTGTACAATTATGAAAAACTGGTTTATCAAGCACCGCGAGGTGCTGGCTTATCTCGTTTTCGGTGTGCTGACCACATTGCTGAACATCGTACTGTATGCGCTGTTCAGCCGCCTGTTCGGCTACGAAGCCGCCAACAGCTGGGGCAATGTGCTGGACAATGTCATCTGCATCCTGTTTGCCTATGTCACCAACCGGGCGTTTGTCTTTGCCAGCCGGACGCAGGGCAGAGAAGCGCTGAAAGAATTTGGTGCATTCGTCACCTGCCGTCTGGGTACACTGGTATTGGATGCCGCCATCATGATGATCTTCGGCAACCTGCTGGCAGTCCAGGGGGCGGCTCTGGTGGAGAGCTTTATGAACGGTGCGCTGAGCCTGCTGGCTGGCTGGTTTGGCCCGGATACGGTGCTGCACATAGCCACCGGCGGCGCAGCGCCCGCTCCCTCCATCTCCGACGGCTCTGCCGCCATTGCCATCATTGGCGGTGCCGACGGTCCGACGGCCATCTTTGTCACCAGCTTCTACGATGCCCAGGCGCTTTGGGGTCTCGCCGTCAAGATCTTCTCCAACGTGGTGGTGGTCGTGCTGAATTATGTGTTCAGCAAGCTCATCGTTTTTAAGAAGAAATAACCTCTCAGTCTCGCTCACGCTCGACAGCTCCCCTGCCGAGGGGAGCCTCTGGCGAAGAGATAAAGCTTTACGAAATGCCAAGGCCTCCCCTCGTTAGGGGAGGTGGCACGCCGTCAGGCGTGACGGAGAGGTTGCTATTATAACAATTTCAGGAGGTACGGTATTATGAAACGTGGTCTGAAAGGTTTTGCATTTCTGGTCTCCGGTCTGGTGCTGGGCATCATCGGCGCAACGGTGTCTGCAACGGCCATTGCCCTGAGCGCTGTCGGCATGGCGAAGGTACACCGTGCCACCAAGAACTAAGAAGCTGTTTTCAAAACAACTTCGATTCAGGAGGAAAAAAGTATGAATCGTGAAGAGATCCTGTCCCACGTCGATCACACCCTGCTCAAGCCTGAGGCTACCTGGCCCCAGATCCAGACCCTGTGCGACGAGGCCATCGCCAACCACACGGCTTCCGTCTGCATCAACACCTGCTATGTGAAGCAGGCCGTCGAGTACATGGCGGGCCGCATCCCGGTCTGCTGTGTGGTCGGTTTCCCTCTGGGCGCAATGGACACCGCTTCCAAGGCTTTTGAGGCCAAGACTGCCATCGAGAACGGCGCTGCCGAGGTGGATATGGTTATCAACATCGGCCGCCTGAAGAACGGCGAGTACGACGCCGTCCGCGAGGACATCCGCGCCGTCAAGCAGGCTGTGGGCGATAAGGTCCTGAAGGTCATCATCGAGACCTGCCTGCTGACCGACGACGAGAAGCGCAAGATGTGCGACATCGTCTGCGAGGCAGGCGCTGACTACATCAAGACCAGCACCGGCTTCTCCACCGCAGGCGCAAACTTCCACGACGTGGAGCTGATGGTCAAGGGCGTGGCTGGCCGCTGCAAGGTCAAGGCCGCCGGCGGCATCTCCACCGTCGAGGATATGGAAAAGTTCCTCGCCCTCGGTGCAGACCGTCTGGGTACCTCCCGCGCCGTTAAGATCCTGAACGGCGAGCAGGCAAAGGGTTATTGAGCCTTATCGATCTGCGCGAAATGTCAAAAAAGAGTGCGACTCTTCTTGACATTTCGACGAAGCAATGATAAGATATTACCCGGACAAACTGAATACCGACTTATCAAGAGCGGCTGAGGGGACAGGCCCTGTGAAGCCCGACAACCTGTGCGTGAGCATAAGGTGCCAAATCCTGCGGGAAACCGAAAGATAAGAGTGCAACGCTCAGAGCTTCGGTTCTGAGCGTTTTTAATTGCATAAACTTGATGAACGAGTAGGAAGCTGTCAATATTGATACACACACACCAACGCCAAGGAGGTACAAAAATGGCAAAGCACCGTCTGTTTACTTCTGAGTCCGTCACCGAGGGCCATCCCGACAAGATCTGCGACCAGATCTCCGACGCCATCCTCGACGAGATCCTGACCCACGACCCCAATGCCCGCGTGGCCTGCGAGACCTGCGCATCTACCGGTCTTGTCCACATCATGGGCGAGATCACCACCAACTGCTATGTCGATTTCCAGAAGATCGTCCGCGAGGTCGTGGCTGACATCGGCTATACCCGCGCAAAGTTCGGATTCGATGCCGACACCTGCGCCGTCATCTCCAACATCGACGGCCAGAGCCCCGACATCGCTCTCGGCACCAACGATGAGGTCGGCGGCGCCGGCGACCAGGGCATGATGTTCGGTTATGCCTGCGACGAGACCCCCGAGCTGATGCCCATGCCCATCAGCCTGGCCCACAAGCTGGCCAAGAAGCTGACCGAAGTCCGCAAGAGCGGCGAGCTGGACTATCTGCGTCCGGACGGCAAGAGCCAGGTCACTGTCGAGTACGTGGACGGCAAGCCCGTCCGCGTGGACGCTGTGGTCATTTCCAGCCAGCACAGCGATGCCGTCAGCATGGAGCAGCTGCGCGCCGACGTGATGGAGAAGGTCATCAAGGCCACCATCCCCGCCGAGCTGCTGGACGAGAACACCAAGTATTATATCAACCCCACCGGCCGCTTCGTCGTGGGCGGCCCTCAGGGCGACACCGGCCTGACCGGCCGTAAGATCATCGTCGATACCTATGGCGGCTACGCACGCCACGGCGGCGGTGCTTTCTCCGGCAAGGACCCCAGCAAGGTAGACCGCAGCGCCGCTTATGCGACCCGCTGGGTGGCCAAGAACATCGTGGCCGCTGGTCTGGCCAAGCAGTGCGAGGTGCAGGTGGCTTACGCCATCGGTGTGGCAAAGCCCGTCTCCATCATGGTGGACACCTTCGGCACCGGCGTCGTGGCTGACGAGAAGATCGAGCAGGCTGTGGAGAAGGTCTTCGACCTGACCCCCGCCGCCATCATCCGCGACCTCGACCTGCGCAAGCCCATCTACCGCAATCTGGCCGCTTACGGCCACATGGGCCGCGAGGATCTGGGCGTGAAGTGGGAGAACACTGACCGCGTCGAAAAGCTGAAGGCTGCTGTCGCTGCCCTGTAAGAGCAAAAACTTAAAAGAATGACTTTTGAGCCGGAGAATGTATGGTTTTTGTAAAAAACACATAGTCTCCGGCTCTTTTTCGACAAAGAGATGTGCAAGGCGCAGAAAATGCAGGTTGGATGCAAGTTTCTAGTGTCGAAACGCCGAAAATGTGATAGAATAAATAGCGGATATGCACTTCAACGTCTGATTTTATCAACTGATAAAAGAAACTTTAAGGAGCTATAATTATGTCTGTCATTACCCCTAAGGATTGCTTCCACCAGCCTCAGGTCGCCGACCTGCGCCTCATCGCCTGCCCGGGTGCCGAGGAGCTGACCAACCTCATCGATAAGCATCTGGTGCGCTGGGCCAGCGAGGCCGGCTACCAGACCGATAGCTTTATCATCGAGAGCGCCTGCCCCCGCTTCCAGAGCGGCGACGCCAAGGGTCTGGTCAAGGAGTCGGTGCGCGGCGACGATATTTTCATCGTTGTTGACCCCGGCAACTACAGCGTGACCTACAAGCTGTTCAACTATGAGAACCACCTGTCTCCGGATGACCACTTCGCCAACCTGAAACGCCTCATCCAGGCCGTGGCCGGTAAGGCACATCGTGTGTCTGTCATTATGCCCAGCCTGTACGGTGGCCGTCAGCACCGCCGCGTGTCCCGCGAGAGTCTGGACTGCGCTGTGGCTCTGCAGGAGCTGCAGGCCATGGGCGTCAAGAACATCATCACCTTCGATGCACATGACCCCCGCCTGATGAACGCTGTGCCTCTGATGAGCTTCGACAATGCGATGCCCACCTATCAGGTCCTGAAGAACCTGCTCAAGAAGAACCCCGAGATCAGCTTCGACAAGGACAAGTTCATCGTGGTCAGCCCCGACGAGGGTGCTATGAGCCGCAATATGTACTTCTCCAGCGTGCTGGGCTGCAACCTGGGTATGTTCTACAAGCGCCGCGATTACACCCGCGTGGTCAATGGCCGCAACCCCATCGTCGCTCACGAGTATCTGGGCGATTCCGTCGAGGGCAAGACCGTCTTCGTCGCTGACGACATCATCGCTTCCGGCGAGAGTATGCTGGAAGTTGCCACCAACCTGAAAGAGCGCGGCGCAAAGCGCATCATCGCCAACGCCACCTTCCCGCTCTTCACCAGCGGCCTCGAGAAGTTCGACAAGGCTGTGGCCGACGGCATTCTGGACTATGTCACCGGCACCAACCTGACCTACCGTATGCCTGAGCTGCTGACCCGTGACTGGTACGTCGATGTTGACGTCTCCAAGTACGCCGCATACTTCGTCGTGGCCCTGAACCACGACATGTCCGTTTCCAGCATCATCGACCCCATCAAGAAGATCGAGGCTCTGCTGGCAAGCCGGAAATAATGACAGATATTTCCTGATATTCATCCAATAGAAAAACACCCACAATGCTGTGATATGTACCCCCAATACTGGACACCTAGTATGGGGGTATTTTTATGCCCTCGATCTTCTATCGCAAGTCAAGAAATTAGCGCAACATTCAAACAGCATATTTGCGATATGCAATTCGCAGTTGTTGCCAACAAATCAAAAATGCGGATTGCTATCGTACCCGAAGAAAACGAAAAATCCGAACCCTTCTCCAATCGGAAACAGGTTCGGATTTTTCTTGTTTGGTGGGCGCGGGTGGATTCGAACCACCGAAGCTGAAAAGCAGCAGATTTACAGTCTGTCCCCATTGGCCACTCGGGAACACGCCCATATTCTTTTTGTGTCCATTGCCGGACGACTTGCTTAGTTTATCATAGGTTTCTGGATTTGTCAACCTCTTTTTTCATTTCTTTTTCTTTTGTCGCAATTTTCAAAAATAGTGCCGGTCAAAACGGCATCTTTGCGATATGCAGTTTGCGGATGTTGCTTGTGCATTAAAAATGCAAACTGCTATAATGTATAAAAAGCCCGGGAGGCCGTGTCATCACAGCTTCCCGGGCTTTTCCTGTTTCAGATTCAGTTTTCCATGCAGGCACGGATGGCACTGAGCGTCACGTCATACTCCCGCTTTGCCTTGTCCATGTCGGCTGCGGCAGCAGCGATATTGCCGCCCCGCAGCGCCTCGGTGATGGAATCCAGCGTGCCGCATAGCTGGGTAAACGACAGGCTCTGACAAACGCCCCGGAGGGTATGCGCCGCATTGAACGCCGCCTGCGTGTCACCCTCGGTCATCGCCTGTTCCAGCGCACGAAAGCTGGTGTGGTCGATAAACCTGCCCAGCAGGCGCTTTATCATTGCCTCATCGTAAAAACGGCTCAGGACATTGTTATAGTCTCCGCCCATCTGGCTGTAACATTCCTTAACTGTCATTATTTTCCTTTCCTTCAATAGCCCGAAAAAGCCATAGACACAAAAAAAGACTGCAACAGCCACCCCTTGCGGGGAAAACTATTGCAGCCGAACTACCTTCTGCTTGCAGGAAATAAAAGCAGAAAGCTCCTAGCTTTGCGTCCCTGACTCACATCAGGTTTGCCAACAACGATTCTGTTTTCAGAGTCCATTCCTGAAGCACTATGCTGTTTTCTTTCGTCACACCCCGAAAGTGCGTCGTCCGGCGCAATGCTCCATTAAACTGACTTCTGTCTTTACAGTATAGCACCGAAATTTTTTAATGTCAACTCGTTTTGCGTTTTGTCAATACAATGATTGATTTTTTCATGTACGCTTCACAAAAGCTCCATCCGAAAAGTCATACTCATTCGTCGAATCTTGCGAAATTGTGGATTTTTTGTATTTTTTCGGTGGACAAGTATCCGGCGGGAGTGCTACAATAGTCTTTGTTCTTTCCCGGCCGCTTGCGGGCGGCAGGAGTTTCACACACAAACAGGAGGAACTTTCATGTTCGAAAAAATCTTTCACCTGAAAGAAAACCACACCGACGTCAAGACCGAGGTCATGGCAGGCATCACCACCTTCATGACGATGGCCTACATCCTTGCGGTCAACCCCAGCATCCTTTCCGCTTCCGGCATGGATGCAAATGCCGTCCTGATCGCCACCTCTCTGGCATCCTTCGTCGGCACTGCCCTGATGGCTCTGCTGGCCAACTACCCCTTCGCGCTGGCTCCCGGCATGGGTCTGAACGCCTACTTTGCCTATACCGTCGTCCTCACGATGGGCTACAGCTGGCAGCTGGCCCTGATGGCCGTCTTTGTCGAGGGCATCATCTTCATCGTGCTGAGCCTGACCAACGTCCGTGAGGGCATCTTCAACGCCATTCCCATGACCCTCAAGAGCGCAGTCAGCGTGGGCATCGGCCTGTTCGTTGCCTTTGTCGGCCTGCAGAACGCAAAGCTCATCGTCAACAGCGACTCCACCCTCGTCACCTACCAGCACTTCAAGGGCGAGACCTTCTCCTCTGTGGGCGTGGGCGCCATCCTCGCACTGCTGGGCGTGGCCATCACCGCCATCCTGCTGGTGAAGAAGGTCAAGGGTGGCATCCTCTACGGCATCCTCATCACCTGGGTGCTGGGCATCGTCTGCGAGCTGACCGGCATCTATGTGCCGAACCCCGACGCCGGTATGTACACCGTCATCCCCACCAGCTTCGTCAGCTTCGACTTCTCCGCTCTGGGCAAGACCTTTGGTCAGGTGTTCAAGACCGATTTCTCCGGCGTGGGCATCCTGAACTTCTTCGCCGTCATGTTCTCCTTCCTCTTCGTTGACCTGTTCGACACCCTGGGTACCCTCATCGGTGTTGCTTCCAAGGCCGATATGCTGGACGAGGAGGGCAAGCTGCCCCGCATCAAGGGCGCTCTGATGGCCGACTCCATCGCCACCTGCGCCGGCGCTGTGCTGGGTACTTCCACCACCACCACCTTCGTCGAGAGCGCTTCCGGCGTCACCGAGGGCGGCCGCACCGGCCTGACCTCCATGACCACCGGTATCCTCTTCCTGCTGGCCGTGGTGTTCAGCCCCCTGTTCCTGACCATTCCTTCCTTTGCAACGGCTCCGGCCCTCATCATCGTGGGCTTCTACATGATGGGTTCTGCCATCAAGATCGACTTCTCCGACCCCAGCGAGGGCATTCCCGCCTTCCTGACCATCTTGGCTATGCCCACTGCCTACAGCATCTCTGAGGGCATCGCCATCGGCGTCATCTCCTGGACCATCGTCAATGTGGTCACCGGCAAGGCCAAGGAGAAGAAGATCAGCCCCCTCATGTATGTGCTGACCGTTCTCTTCATCCTGAAGTACGTCCTGCTGTAAGCACCTGCTCTGAACCCGGGACCATCCCCAAAAACAAAACCAGAGCCTCCTGCCCTTGTGCGGAGGCTCTGGTTTTTTGCTGTCTGCTGCAGGGGGGCGGCTGCGGGGGCTTAGCCGCCGAACAGCCCGAAAAAGCTGGTATGGGTGAATCCCAGCACCAGAAACAGGACGATGAGGGCGAACAGCACCCCGATGATGATGTCCATCTGGTGGACCGTCAGCGGGAATTTATCGTAGAGCTTCTCTTTCGGGTTGACGAAATCGGGGTCATTGTTGTTGAGGAGCGTTTTGCGGCCCTTCGGAGCCTCTGCACGGGCTGCTTCGAACTTGGCCTGCTCCTGTTCCAGCTGAGCTTCACGAGCTGCCAGAGCGGCTTCCCGCCGGGCCAGCTCCGCCTCGCGGGCGGTTTGTTCTTTTTCGGTCATAGTGTGTTTCTCCTACCTTTAGATGAAGTTTTCCTTTTCGGAAAAGGCTCGTCTCCGTACAACCTCTCAGTCTGCTTCGCAGACAGCTCCCCTAGTAGGGGAGCCTCTGGCGAAGAGATAAAGCTTTACGGAATGCCAAAGCCTCCCCTCGGTAGGAGCAACAACGACGACCGCCGCCAGTGGCGGAAGCAGGGAGTCGCTGTTGGGGCCGCGGCCAGCAAGACGCAAGCAAAGCGCTGCGGATGCTGGGTGCCGCAACCCGGGCAGTGGCACGGCGTCAGCCGTGACGGAGAGGTTTAACCTATTATAACAAAGTGGGCCGCCCACTGCAACGAGTGGACGGCCCGATAGGCGCTCTCTTAGGGAAATTACTTCTTTGCGAGGTACTTGCGAATATCGATAGCAACAGCCACGATGATGACAAGGCCCTGCACGATGTAAGTGTAAGAAGAGTTGACGTTCATGAACTGCAGAGCGACCTTCATCAGCTCAAAGACCAGCACGCCGACGAGGATGCCGGGGACAGTGCCGACACCGCCGGTGGTGGAGACGCCGCCGATGGTAGAAGCTGCGATGGCATCCAGCTCATAGCCCTGAGCGGTGTTGACGGAGGCGCCGCCGGACTTGGCAGCCAGCAGGCAGCCGGCCAGACCGAACATGCAGGAGGCCAGGATGTAGATGCGGATCTTGGTGGCGTAAACATTGACACCGGCCACCTCGGCAGCAGCCTCGTTGCCGCCGATGGCGTACATGTACTTGCCGTGACGGGTCTTGTTGTACAGGAACCAGAAGCAGACAGCCACGATGAGGGCGATGACGATCAGCACAGGGATACCGAGGATGGTATCAGAAGCCAGAGAGGTGAAGTTCTTGTTCAGAGAGCCAATGGGGGTACCGCCGGTGTAGACGAGGCAGATACCGTAGACCACCTGCTGCATACCCAGCGTAGCGATAAAGGGCTGGACCTTCAGGTAACTGACCACGAGGCCGTTGCACAGACCCACGATGGCGCAGATGGCGATGACGAGGATGAAGACCACGGGGGTGGGCAGGGTGGGCATATTGGGGTAGAACTTACCGGCAGCGCCCTCGGTCTGCGCAAAGATGCAGGCCAGGCAGGCAGCGAAACCAGCCAGACGGCCTGCGGACAGGTCGTTACCGGTGGTGATCAGACAGCCGGAAATGCCCAGAGCGATGATGTAGCGGATAGAGACGTTCTTGAACAGGTTGATGATATTGGCCAGTGCGAAGAAGTTGGGATGGATGATGCCGACGATGAGGGACACGGCCAGCATCAGGACGATGATGGCGTTGTTGCCCAGCCACTTCTTTACAGACTTGCCCGTTACTTTCTTGGTAGCTTCCACGATAGACAGCCTCCTTGTTTACTGATTGGCCGCCGCCGCTTCGGGCGCGGTCTCGAACTGGGTCGCCAGAGCCATGATGTTCTCCTGCGTAGCATCCTTGCCGTCGATGAAGCCGGTGATGCGGCCATCACACATGACCATGACGCGGTTGGACATACCGATGATCTCGCTCATTTCGGAGGAGATCATGATGATGCTCTTGCCCTGCTTGGCCAGGTCGGCGATGATGCAGTAGATCTCATATTTTGCGCCGACGTCGATGCCTCGGGTAGGCTCGTCCAGAATGAGGACATCGGGGTTGTTGGCCAGCCAGCGGGCGATCAGCACCTTCTGCTGGTTGCCGCCGGAAAGGCTCTTGATCGCCGTTTTGGGGCTGGGGACCTTGATGGCCATCTTCTCTTTGTTGGTAGCCACCAGCTCGAGGATCTTCTTGTCGTCCAGCATGATGGGACCCTTGCGCAGGGCGTCCAGAGAGGCGATGGAGATGTTATCGGCCACGCTCAGCACGCCCATGATGCCGGTGGCGCGGCGGTCCTCGGTCAGCAGAGCCACGCTGTGCTGGATGGCGTCGCGGGGCTGCTTGATGGCGACTTCCTGACCCTTGATCCACACCTTACCGGCGGTGTGAGCGCGCAGGCCGAAAATGCCTTCCATCAGCTCAGTGCGCTGTGCGCCCACCAGGCCGGCCACACCCAGGATCTCGCCCTTCTTCAGCTCGAAGCTGCAGTGGCGGAAAGAGCGCGGATGGATGGAGGTGAAGTCTTCCACCTTCATCATGATCTCGTCGGAGGGGTGGTTCTCCAGCGGGGGGTACAGGTTGGACAGCTCACGGCCGACCATCTTGGCGATGATCTCCTCTTTGGTCATGTTGGCGACGTCCCACTTACCGATATAATGGCCGTCACGCATGATGGTGACTTCATCGGCGATGACCTTGATCTCGTCCATCTTATGGCTGATGTAGACCAGAGCGACGCCCTGCTCTTTCAGCTCGTTCATGATGCGGAACAGGGACTCGACTTCGTTCGCAGTCAGCGAGGAAGTCGGCTCGTCCAGGATCAGCACCTTGCAGTTTGCGGAAACAGCCTTTGCAATTTCCACCATCTGCATCTGTGCGATGCTCAACGTACCCAGCTTTGCGTGGGACTTGATATCCAGCTTCAGCTTTTTCAGCAGTTCATCGGTATCTTTGTACATCTTGGCATGGTCCACGATGGTGATGGGACCAGCCTTCTTGGTGGGGTAGCGGCCCAGCCAGATGTTCTCGGCCACAGTACGGGCCGGGATAGGCTGCAGCTCCTGATGCACCATCGCGATGCCGCGGTTCAGTGCATCCAGCGGGGTGGGGATGTTGACCTTTTCGCCTTCGTACTCGATCTCGCCCTCGTCCATCTTGTAAATGCCGAACATACATTTCATCAGGGTGGACTTACCGGCACCGTTCTCGCCCATCAGGGCCATGACTTTGCCGGGGCGGAGCTCCAACTGCGCGTGGTCCAGCGCTTTCACGCCGGGGAAGGTCTTTACCACGCCTTTCATTACCAGACGGTATTCTGACATTCCTCAGAGCCTCCTTGTCTTTGGGTCTTGGAAAGTGCGTTTTTTTCCGGCGGGCTCTTAAAATAAGGCGCGTGCGCGGAGATGTTTTCTCGCACGCACGCGCTTTTTAGCTTTTAATTAAGCCTTATTGGTTCACTGCGCACCTTGCAACGATAGGGTTTTGGCTGCTTACTTGATGTACTGTGCAGCGTTCTCCTTGGTGACCTTGACGTAGTCGACCCAGTAGTACTGCTCGACCTTGCTGCCCTCGACGTACAGCTTGGTAGCAGCTGCGGCGGCGGTAGCCTGGCCCACGTCATCGTTCAGAACGGTGCCGGTCATGTTGCCATCGACGACATTCTGGACAGCCTCGCTCAGTGCGTCAACACCGACCAGATAGACGTCCTTGCCGACGGTACGGCCAGCCTGCTGCAGGGACTGCAGAGCGCCCAGTGCCATTGCGTCGTTGTTGCAGAAGACGACTTCGATCTTCTCGCCGTACTGTGCCAGAGCGTTTGCGACGTCCTGCTGTGCGGTGGTCTGGTCCCAGTTGTCCAGGTACTCGTACAGGCACTCGACTTCCTTGCCGGCGTCGGTCAGAGCCTTGATGGAGTACTCGGTGCGGTACTGAGCATCAATGTTCTCGGGGTCGCCCTTGCACATGATGTAGGTGATCTTGCCGTCGCCGTTGATGTCGCCCTGAGTCTCGGTCTCGAGGATCAGCTCGCCCTGATAAGTACCGGACTGACGTGCGTCAGCGCCGACGTAGCAGCACTTGTCTGCGTAGGAGTCCAGAACGCTCTTGTCGGGCTCACGGTTGATGAAGACGATGGGAGTCTCAGAGGGCTTGATGGTATCAACGATGGTCTGAGCGGAAGTGGTCTGGACGGGGTTGATGACCAGGACGTCCACGCCCTGCTGCAGGAAGGTGTTGATCTGCTCGGTCTGGGTGTTCTGGTCGTTCTTGCCATCGACGATGGTGACGGCGTAGCCCATGTCCTTCAGGTACTCTTCCAGGTCGGTGCGGTACAGGGTCATGAAGTTATCAGCAAACTGATAGATGCAGACGCCGACGTTAGCAGAGCCGGAAGCAGCAGCTGCGGTAGAAGAAGCAGCGGTAGAAGCTGCAGTAGAGGAAGCAGCAGTAGAAGCGGAAGAACCGCCGCAGGCAGTCAGAACGCCGGTAGCACCCACAACAGCGGAAGCTTTCAGGAAGTCACGACGAGAAATCATTTTCATAATCTTGTTCTCCTTCATTAACGCTTATCACAGCATCTCGCAAAGCGCACTCGTTACACGTTTTGCGGTTTCTGTTTGTATTATAACCATCCGTCCGACCGTTCGCAATAGAACAAATAGACAAGATTATTTGCCATATTTTGTGAGTGTTCCACAATACATTCTGTTGTATCCCAAAATCTTTTTGTTAAGCAGCACATTTTTTCATATTTGTGCAACCAGCGTCCAAATTTATTGTGTCTGTGCGTATTTTTATCAAATTGGTTACAAACTTTTCGAGCCGTTTCGCGCCGGGATGCAACAATTTTATCGGTCTGCTCCAAATTTCTATTTTCCCGGGAATCCCGGCAGACTGTCATTCCATTTCGGAAATATTTCTCTATGCATTGACGGATTTCCCATGATTGTGGTAGTATATTACATGATTATAATTATCCGCTGCAGAAGGACCGCTGTTTCTCGCCCTCCTTCCACACCATACCTCGTTACCTTGTTATAATAGGAGCGACATCATGTCCGAACTTACCGAGCAAAATTTGACACGCCAGCAGGCCGAACAGGAGATGGCCTGTCTGCGCAAGATATATGCTTCCGTCCGTCTTCTCGACCCGAAGATGCTGGCGGAAGAACCCTGCTACCCGCCCTGGAAGAATGTCCATCCCTGCACCAGCTGCGTGGGGCGCGAGGCGATGGCAGGCAAATGCCAGTGCTCCAAGCTGGAAACGCTTGGCAGCTCCCTCTATCAGGTCACGGCCCGCTATGTCGAGGTGGACGGCAAGCCCTATGTGATGGAGATGATCCTGCCGCTGGACGCCAGCGCCCGCAGCACCCTCAACTCCAACGAGCTCATCTACCGGGATGCCCTCACCGGTGCCTATAACCGCCGTTTCTATGAAGAGGAATTAAAGCACAAGTACCTTAACGCCGGCGTCGCCATGATAGACCTCGACGACTTCAAGCTCTGCAACGACACCTACGGTCACTCAGCCGGTGACGCAGCGCTCCGGCTCATCGTCTCCATCATCCACCGCTGCATCCGCTCCACCGATATGCTGGTGCGGTACGGCGGCGACGAGCTGCTGCTCATCCTGCCTGACATCTCGGCTGAGGCTTTCGTGCGCAAGCTCAAGGACATCAACAAGCGCCTCTTCGCGGCCCATCTGCCCGAGTTCGAGAAGATGCACGTCTCGGCCAGCATCGGCGGCGTGATGGCCGCCGGCATCCCCATCAGCGATGCCCTGCCCATCGCCGACAAGCGGATGTACCTTGCAAAACACCGCAAGAACACTGTCGTCACCGAGGACATCGCCCCCGATGCCGTCCGCTCTGAAAATGACCACCGTCCGATGGTGCTCATCGTGGACGACTCCCCCATGAACCGTGACATCCTCTCGGAGATCCTCTGCGACGATTTCGAGATCCTGGAAGCCCCCAACGGCCCCAAGTGCCTCGAGCTTCTGAACGCCTGGGGCTCGGATATTTCCATCGTGCTGCTGGACATCGTGATGCCCGACATGGACGGCTTCGATGTCCTCTCCCGGATGTCCGCCCAGGGCTGGCTCGAGGACATCCCCGTCGTGATGATCTCCAGCGAGGATTCCTCCCAGACCGTCCGCCGCGCCTACGAGCTGGGTGCTTCGGACTACATCAGCCGCCCCTTCGATGCCCGCATCGTCCACCGCCGCGTCTCCAATGTCGCCCGGCTCTACGCCCGTCAGCGCCGTCTCAGTGCGCTGGTGTCCCAACAGTTCTATGACCGGGAGAAGAACGACCAGATCATGATCGGCATCCTCAGCCAGGTCACGGAGATCCACAACAGCGAGAGCATCCACCACATCTCCCGGGTGCAGCGCATCACCAGCATCCTGCTGGAGCGTCTGTGCCAGAAGACCGACATCTACGGCCTGAACGGAATGGACCGCTACCTCATCACGACGGCCTCTGCCCTCCATGACATCGGCAAAGTTGCTATCGACGACCACATCCTCAGCGCCCACGACCTGACGCCGGAACAAACCGCCATCCTCCACACCCACCCCATTCTGGGTGCGCAGATGCTGGAAAATCTGTCCCAATATCAGGACGAGCCGCTGGTGAAATTTGCGATCCAAATCTGCCGCTGGCACCATGAGCGCTGGGACGGCAGCGGCTATCCCGATGGCCGGAAGGGCGATGACATCCCCATCGCAGCACAGGTGGTAGCGCTGGCGGATGCCTATGACGGTCTGACCGGCAAGCGGGACAAGCACGAGGCCCTTTCGCAGGAGGAAGCGGTCGCTGAGCTGACCGCCGGAAAGCACGGCGCTTTCAATCCGCTGCTGCTGGAATGCCTGCGCGACGTAGAAGACCGGCTCGCGGAGGAGACGGAGGGAGATACTACCCCCCCCCCCGAAAAAAGGAATTCTCTTTGACGAAACTGTTCTTGGGTGAGGTATAAAAATGACGTTGGAACAAGTATATGCAGCCATTGGCGGCGATTACAAGGGCGTGATGGAGCGTCTGCCCAGTGCAGACTTCGTCCGCCGCTTTGCTCTGAAATTTCTGCAGGACGACAGCTTCCGGAACCTGAAAAAGGCGCTGGAAGAGAAGGATGCCCCTACAGCATTCCGTGCCGCTCACACCCTGAAGGGCGTCTGCCAGAACCTCGGCTTCGATGCACTGTACGTCCCGTCCAGTGCTCTGACGGAAGCCCTCCGCGGCGGCAGCCTTGACGGTGCCGACGAGCTGTTTCCTCCGGTAGAGAAGGAATATCAGCGTGTGGTCGAAGCGCTGAAAGCATTAGAATAAACCTCTCAGTCTGCTCCGCAGACAGCTCCCCTACCGAGGGGAGCCTCTGGCGAAGAGATCAGGCCTTGCGAAATGCCAAGGCCTCTCCTCGATAGGAGCAACGACGACGACCGCCGCCATACGTCCCGGCGCTTCGCGTCCCGCCGGGCAAAAACAGCCGCCGCACGGAAAGCTCCATGCGGCGGCTGTTCTCATTTTGTTGAATCTTCAGGAAAAATTACTTCACGTACTCGACAGTGTACTCGAAGCCGTACTCTTCCTGCAGCTTCTTGACGGCAGGCTCGCAGTCCTCGATGAAGGTGGGAGCGTAGACGGAAGCGCCGTTGTGGGCCTTCTTGTAGTCCTCAACGACCTGCTGCAGCTTTGCCCAGCCCTCGTTGGCCTTTGCCTGGTCAACGCTGTCGGGGAAGTTGATGATGAATTCGCGGTGAGAAGGGATACGAGCTTTCATAATAGAATCTCCTTATGAAAAAATATGATTTCGAATTTATACAGAAACAGGAAAATGCCCTGAATCTTACAGTTGGTAAACAGTCCGGGCGTTCTGCGCCGTCTGGCGGAAGACTTCTTCCGGGCTGATGCCCTTGACGCTGGCGACATACTCGCCGACGTACCGGATGAGAGAGCTGTCGCAGCGGATGCCGCGCACCGGCTCCGGGGCCATGTAGGGGCAGTCCGTCTCGAGGACAATCTGCTCCAAAGGCAGAGCCGCAATGGCCTTTGCCGCCCGTTTGGCACCCTTGAAGGTGCAGGCGCCGCCGAAGCCGAAATACAGCCCCTGCCGGGCCAGCCACACGGCGTCGTCCGCACTGCCGGAATAGCAGTGGACGATGCCCTTGGGACGGTACTTTTTCAGCAGGGCGTAGACGTCGGCGTGGGCGTTTCGGTCGTGGACGATGATGGGCTTGTCCAGCTCAAGCGCAAGGCGGATCTCCGCCTCAAACAGCGCCAGCTGTGCGTCTTTCGGCACAGGCCAGTGGTAGTCCAGCCCGCACTCGCCCACAGCGACCACTTTCGGGTCGTCGTAGCAGGGGGCAAGGGCTTTCATCTCAGCGGCCCAGTCGCCGCCAAAGACCGAGACAGTGGGGGCAGGGCCTTCCTCGCCGCAGTCCTCGGGGGCCAGCAGGCTCTCGGGATGGATGCCGATGGCGGCATACACCCACGGATAGCGGTGAGCCAGCTCCAGCACCCGGGGCGCGTCCCCCGAGTGGGTGGCCTGCTCGCAGACGCCGACCACGCCCTTTTCGGGCAGGCTGTCCAGCAGAGCGAAGCGGTCAGCATCGAAGGCGCGGGAGCTGTAGTGGGCGTGGGTGTCGAAAATCGGGCTGGTCATTGCTTCTCCCTCTTGGCGGGGGCTTTGTTCACCAGCCAGATGCCGACGCAGACGAACACCAGTGCGGCCAGATACTGCCAGCGGAACAGCGGTTCGCCGTTGAGCACAGCGCTCAGCAGCACGTTGACCACCGGGTTCACGAAGCCGAAGATGGCAATGCGGCTGACAGGGTTGTTCTTCATCAGCAAGGCCCAGAGCAGATAGCCGGCGCCGCAGATGAAGGCCAGATACAGCAGCACCAGAATGCCAAGCGGCGTCACACTGCCCAGACGCCCGCCGAGAGCCGTACCCAGCACGAAGAGTGCTGCGCCGCCCACGAACAGGTTCAGGAAGCAGACCGCGAAGCTGTCCGCCTTTTTAGTGACGGACTTGTTCCACGGGCCGGACAGGGTGAAGATCACCGTTGCAAACAGCATACAGAAGACGCCCCAGCCGCTGCCGCCGCCGTGGTTGCCCAGTGTGCCGATGAGAACGCCCGCAAAGCCGACGGCGCAGCCCAGGGTCTTTGCCGGGGTCATCCGATCGGCATTGCCGTAGATGAAGTGGGCAAAGATGACGCCCAGAAAGCTCTGGGTGCTGTTCAGGATGCCGCCGAACGCACCGGTGAGCATCGCCACGGCGATGTAGTAGAAGGCGTACTGGGTCGTGGTCTGCCACAGGCCCAGTACACAGCACTCGGCAAAGACTTTCCCTTTCGGGAAGGTGGGCATCCGGCTCTGGAGCAGGGTGCTGCCCAGCAGGACGAGCAGACTGCCCAGCATGAACCTTACACCGGCAAAGCAGAAGATGGACGCGGTGTTGGACGGATCGATCTCAAAGAGGCGGTAGCCCATCTTGATGAAGGGGAACGCACAGCCCCACAGCACATTGCAGAAGATGGCCAGCAGCACCGCAAACAGCGGTGTGCCGAAAATTTTGTCCAGTTTCTCGGCGCGGGAAAGAGTCATGTTGTTCTCCATCGCTCAGTGGATGCGCGCGCCCACGGGGGTGTCGTCGCTGTAGAAGGGGATGGAGCAGCCGCCGTCGGCAGTGTCAGCGGCGAAGATCATGCCCTCGCTGACATACTTGCCCTTCATCATCGGGCGGGGTGCCAGGTTGCAGACGATGCCGAGCTTCTTGCCGATGAGGTCTTCCGGCTTGAACCACTTGGCGATGCCGGACAGGATGCAGCGCTCACGCTCGCCGTCAAAGACGGTCAGGTGGAGCAGCTTTTTGCTCTCCTTCAGGTTCTCGCAGGCGCGGACCTCGGCCACGCGCAGCTCCACCTTGCAGAAGTCGTCATAGGAGATCTCTGCCTCGTGGGTGAAGTCCACATTGCTCTCCTCAGCAGGAGCAGCGGCCTTCTTCTCAGCCTCTTCCTTGGCCTTCTTAGCGGCCTCGGCAGCGGCCTTGCGCTTCTCGTCCTCTTCCTTCAGGTGGGCGATCTCCTTTGCCACGTCGATGCGGGGGAACAGCGCCTCGCCCTTGTGGACGGTGTAGCTCTCCTGAACGCCGTAAGCGGCCTTTTCCACGTCGATAGCGGAAGCGTCCAGACCCAGCTGCTCCATCATCTTGGGAGCGGTGGAGGGCAGGTAAGCGTTCAGCAGGATGCCGGCCACGCGCAGAGCCTCGCACAGATGGTACAGCACGCTCTCAAGGCGCTCCCTGTTGGCCTCATCCTTGGCCAGAGCCCAGGGGGCGGTCTCGTCGATATACTTGTTGGCGCGCTGGATGACGGCGAAGATCTCCATCAGAGCCTGCGGGATGGTCAGGTTGTCCATGTCTGCCGTGACCTTGCCTAGCAGTTCGTTGGTCATGGTCTCCAGCTCGGTGTCGATGGCCTCGGTGCCGGCCACTTTGCGGACAGTGCCGCCGAAGTACTTCTCACACATGGCGACGGTGCGGCTCAGCAGGTTGCCAAGGTCGTTTGCAAGGTCGCTGTTGATGCGGTTGATGAGGGCCTCGTTGGTGAACGTGCCGTCGTTGCCGAAGGGGATCTCACGCAGCAGGAAGTAGCGGATGGCGTCCACGCCATAGCGGTCGCAGAGGATGACGGGGTCAACGACGTTGCCCACGGACTTGGACATCTTGCCGCCGTTCATCAGCAGCCAGCCGTGGCCGAACACCCGCTTGGGCAGCGGCAGATCCAGAGCCATCAGCATGGCGGGCCACAGGATGGTATGGAAGCGGAGGATCTCCTTGCCCACCATATGCAGGTCAGCAGGCCAGAACTTGCTGTACTCGTCGTACTTCTCGTTGCCGTAGCCCAGAGCGGAGATATAGTTGCTCAGAGCATCGACCCAGACGTACATGGTGTGCTTGGGGTCGAAAGGCACGGGGATGCCCCACTTGACGGAGGTGCGGGAGACACAGGTGTCCTGCAGGCCCTGCTTGATGAAGGCGATCATCTCGTTCTTGCGGCTCTCGGGCTGGATGAACTGAGGGTTCTCCTCGTAGAGCTTGAGCAGACGGTCGGCGTACTTGCCGGTCTTGAAGAAGTAGGCTTCCTCGTGGGCATCGTAGACCTCGCGGCCGCACTCGGGACATTTGCCGTCCACCAGCTGGCTGTCGGTCCAGAAGCTCTCGCAGGGCTTGCAGTAGTGGCCGGTGTACTCGCCCTTGTAGATGTCGCCCTGCTCATAGAGCTTGGTGAAGATCTTCTGGCAGGACTCCATGTGGTAGTCGTCGGTGGTGCGGATGAAGCGGTCGTAGCTGATGTCCATCAGCTTCCACAGATCTTTGACGGTGGCGACGATCTTATCCACGTACTCCTTGGGGGTCACGCCTGCGTCGGCGGCCTTGTCCTGGATCTTCTGGCCGTGCTCGTCGGTGCCGGTCAGGAACATGACGTCGTAACCCTGCATCCGCTTGAAGCGTGCCAGTGCGTCGCAGGCCACGGTGGTGTAGCTGTGGCCGATGTGCAGCTTGTCGCTGGGATAATAAATAGGTGTGGTGATGTAGAATGTCTTGTGCTCGCTCATGAAAACGATTCTTCCTTTCTTTTGGCGCTAACAGCGAAAAACGCCCCCGCCCTGCCGGCTGTGCCGGACAAGGACGAGAGCGTGTAACTTCCGTGGTACCACCTTGTTTCGCCGCACCCTTGCAGACGCGGCCTTGCGCCGGAACTTCCGGCGAGCGCAATAACGGGCGCACCCGTCGCAGGCTGACATAACGCTTCGCCCACGCAGCTCAGAGACCATGTTCCGCTCCGCGCGGCCTGCCCGGTTCCATCCTTCGGGCTTTCTGTCAGGCGCAGACGAGGCGTACTCTTCTCTTCACAGCCAATTTACATTATTACATCTAATATACGCAAAATCGGTGGGTTTGTCAATATAATAATGTGGAAACCTCTCCGTCATCGCTGCGCGATGCCACCTCCCCTACCGAGGGGAGGTTTTGGCATTCCGGAAAGCTTTATCTCTTCGCCAGAGGCTCCCCTACTAGGGGAGCTGTCTGCGAAGCAGACTGAGAGGTTGTACAAAGAAAAAGCCTGCCGGTGCGGAAGATACCTTGAAAATTAAACCTCGTAATCCAGGCAGACGCGGCTCTTATAGTAGGGCCGCACCTTGCTGTCGGCGACGGCCACATGAGCCGGGTGCTTGGAGTAGCCCTTGAGCGCCTCGGCAGACTCAAAGGTGGTGTCCAGCATCAAATCGGCGTTGGAAGAGGGCAGGCCGTTGATGTTGACGTGGATCTCCAGCAGACCGGGTATCTGACCGGCCAGACCCTCGAGGCCCGCTTTGATGCCGGCCTTGATGTCTGCCTTTTCGGCGGCGGAATATTCGTCTTTGAGCTGCCAGAGAATGATGTGCTTTACCATAATAAAATCCTCCTGTTGTTGGCCGAAATACTTGCTGCCCTTATTGTAACATCTGCACAAAAACTGCGCAAGAGCTTTTATTTGCTCACGCAGCGGCGGGATGATATAATAAAAGGTAAGAACGGGAACGAGCTGCGGCGCTCTGTCCCGGAACGCAAGAGATTTTTGGTGGACTGCGGGCCGCGCCGATCAGCGCCCCGCAAGACTGTGAGGAACATCGGATGAAAAAGCATTTAGCCCATCTTGCTGCCGCTCTGGCAGTGACACTGCTCTTCGGCGCTGCGGCCGGCCCTCTGAGTGCGGCTGCGGCGGCACCCACGGCGATACTGGACGAAGAAAATACCGCGGCGGCAGAGAGCCGCCTGAACCAGAGCTGGCTGGATCTGGAGATCGAGTACAACGACCTGCACCCGGTGTACCAGCTCTACCTCTCCAGCGCCGCCCCCGACGACTGGGTGTACCAGTGGTACAGCACCAACCCCGCCGTGGCGACGGTAGACCGCAACGGCCTCGTAACGGCCCAGCAGCCCGGCAAGGCCACCATCGTGGCCAACACCTACACCACCACCCTGCGGTGTGACGTAACGGTGGTGTCCAACGTGGGCCGGGTGACCCTGAACAAGGAGCGACTGTATCTGGAGGGCATCGGAGGCACAGCGGCCCTGAAAGCCACCGTAGCGGCAGAAAACGGCAGCGCCGTACCCATCACCTGGACGACCAGCAACCCTGCCGCTGCCACGGTAGACCCCTTTGGGCTGGTAACGGCGGTGGGGGACGGAGAGGCCCTGATCACCGCCACCACCCCGGACGGCCACAGCGCCTGCTGCAATGTCTACTGCGGCACGCAGGTGGCGATCCAGGAACAGATCGAGGCCGATGAGGCAAAGATCGCCCTCGGCGTCCTTGGAGGCTTTGCAGTGCTGGTCACCGTGCTGGCGCTGGCAGTCTCCGGCAGCTGAAAAACAGAGCAGAAGAAAAGCAGGCACGTACCCGGAAAAACCGGAAATGCGTGCCTGCTTTGTTATGCTCTTACAGCTGCGCTACTGTGGTAAAACATCTTGCGATGTTCCAAATATTTGATGTAATATCGTCTTAAATTGGAACTCCGCAAGGTTTGCGGTGTTCGGGTCATTTACGGTGTTCCAACTCCGCACGAAAGTCGAACTCTGCAAAGCGTGCGATGTTCGATTCTGAACGTAATATCGAGAAAAAAAGTGGAACTCCGCAAGATAACCTGCGGGTCTCAGAGGATCACACGCCCGAAGCGCCGTAGTTTGCCAGCACACGGGCGGAGGGGTCGTTGACGTTGCAGCCCGGCCATGCCTTGTTGGGCATCCAGAAGTCCACGATGGTGCGGCTCTGGTCGTGGTAGTATTTCTCGAAGATCTCACGGTAGAACAGGCTCTCCTTGGTAAACGGCATACAGTGGGCAGAGTAGTTTGCCCGGCGGAGCTGGAATTCCTCGTCGGTGTAAAGGCTCTCGGCGTACTCTTTGATGTCGTCCACCATGCTGTGGCCTACAGCGTCGGAGAAAGCGGCCTTTTCGCGCCACAGGATCTCCGGCGGCAGCCAGTCGCCCTCGAAAGCCTTGCGCAGCAGGTATTTGCCCTTGCCGTAGCTGTTCAGCTTCTTTTCGGGGTCGATGGCCATGACGTACCGCACAAAGTCCAGATCACCGAACGGCACGCGGGCCTCGATGCTGTTGGCGGAGATGCAGCGGTCGGCGCGCAGGACGTCGTACATATACAGCTCGCGGATGCGCTTCTGGCTTTCCTGCTGGAATGCATCTGCGGTGGGGGCGTAGTCGGTGTACTTGTAGCCAAACAGCTCGTCGGAGATCTCACCGGTCAGCAGCACGCGGACGTCGGTCTGCTCGTGGATAGCCTTGCACAGCAGGTACATCCCCATGCTGGCGCGGATGGTGGTAATATCCCAGGTACCCAGCAGACGGATGACCTCTTCGAGGCTGCTGATGACCATATCCCGGTTGATGATGATCTCGTGATGCTCGCTGCCCAGATACTCAGCGGTCTGGCGGGCATATTTCAGGTCGATGGCGTCGGTATCCATGCCGATGGCAAAGGTGCGGATGGGCTTGCCCAGCTTCTTGGCGGCGATGGAGCAGACCAGCGAGGAGTCGAGGCCGCCCGACAGCAGGAAGCCCACGGGTGCGTCGGCGTCCAGACGCTTCTCCACGCCTGCAATGAGCTTTTCGCGGATGTTGGTCAGGATGGTGTCCATGTCGTCCTGCATGGGGGCGGGAACGTCGGCGATGTCCTCGTAGCGGACAAAGCGTCCGTCGCAGTAGTAGCTGCCGATGGGGAAGGGGCGGATGTCATCGCACCAGCCAATGAGGTTCTGCATCTCAGAGGCAAATGCGATCTTGTGGCTGGACTTGGAGTAGCCGTAGAACAGCGGACGGATGCCGATGGGGTCGCGGGCTGCGATGAGGCGGTCTTTGCGGGAATCGTACAGGATGAGCGCGAATTCGGCGTCCATGTGGCGGAACATATCGAGGCCGTACTCATAGTAGAGCGGCAGCAAAATCTCGCAGTCGCAGTCGGAGGTGAACTTGTAGCCCCGGCGCTTCAAAATCTCTTTCTCGAAGCGGAAGCCATAGAGTTCGCCGTTGCAGACCACGCAGTCGGCCCCGCGGTAGAAGGGCTGCATCCCCTCCGGTGTCAGGCCCATGATGGCGAGGCGTCCGAAGCCCATCAGGCCGAAAGGCCCTTCCACCACACGCTGGTCGTCCGGCCCGCGCGAGACGGTGCGCATCAGATATTCTTTGAACTTGTCGGCACTCATATCATGCCCGGTATAGCCTATCACACAGCACATATTTCTTACCCCTCTTGTGTTGGACCGCTCCGGTGTATCCGCGAGGCTTTCCCTTCCTCGCTTTTGGGGGAGCGGCCAATAAAAATACGGCAGCAAACGTCCTTTTTGCTAGGACGAATGCTGCCGTATCCGTGGTGCCACCTAAATTACCGGCACAGTGTGCCAGTCACTTTGTGCGCTCTCCCCGTTGAAAGCACTGCCGCGATAACGAGCGGCGCACGTCTGCCCCTACTGCCCGCAATGCCACAGCATCCGGGGGTTCAGGGGGAAGCTCACGGGGGTTCGTTCAGGCCCGGCCATCTGCGCGGCTCACACCTGCCCGCACTCTCTGGAAGAGGGCGCTCAGGGCCTTACTTTTCCCGTTCATCGCTTTTTATGCAGAAATTGTATCACTGCTTTTTGTCCGTGTCAACAGCTGCGCAGCAATTTTTACAGGTTTGTGCAGCCTGCCCGTCTTCGGCCTCATTTGCAGCGCAGCTGCGGCACAAACCGTACAAAACGCTGCCCTCGCACTGCAGCGTGAAGCCGTGCTCTGCCATCAGGTGGGCGCGCACCTCGTCCATGAAGTGGCAGTCCAGATGATAGATGCGCCCGCACCGCACGCACTTGAGGTGCAGGTGTTCCCGGCAGTGACGGCCCTCGTCCACATACTGGAACACGGCCTTTTCGCCCTTGTCGGCGACGTATTTCATCACCCGCTGTTCTCCGGCCAGCTTGTCCAGATAGCGGTAGACGGTGGTGGGGTTGGGGCTGGCGCCCTCGGCTTCGAGGTGCTCGAGGATATTGGACGCGCTGACCGCGTGCTGGCGGTTGCGGATGAGATAATCCAGGATGAGCTGGCGGGTCTTGGTGTTGTAGCCGTCGCTTCGTGCCATGATGCTGATACCTTCTTTCTGTCTGTAGTGTACCACATTTTATCCTTCGATGCAAAACAACAGCTAAATGCTGGCAACAAGCACAAAATCCGTTGTGAAAAATGTGCAAAAATGAGTTAAGATATTTGGCCAAAACGGAAATCAAGCCAAATTTCAGCAGAAACTCTTGTAAAAAATAACCTATTGTGTGATAATAAAATCGAGATGATAGTTGGATGGTTTCAGGGATACAAGCAGAAAACGAAACATCCGACCGGAGATAGACTGGAGAAGAGGAAGAAGAAGATGAAAGAGACGGAAGCACAGGCAAAGCTGAGCCTGAAATTACAGGCGTATCAGTACCTGAAAACCAAGATCCTGAACTGTGAGTACCGCCCCAACGAGTTCCTGAACGAGCAGAAGCTCTGCGCCGAGATGGGCAACATCAGCCGTACCCCCATGCGGGATGCGCTGGGCCGCCTGGAACAGGAAGGACTCATCACCATCCTGCCCAAGAAGGGCCTGATGGTGTCGGGCATCACCGAGGAGGACGTACACAGCATGTTCGAGATGCGCCTGCTGGTGGAGCCTTATGCGCTGCGCACCTACGGTGCAGACATTCCCCGGGAGGAGCTGGAACACTTTGTGCAGATGATGCACGAGCCGGACGTCATCGACGACTTCTGCAAGTCGGACGACGACTTCCACGAGCTGCTGATGAGCACTCTGCCCAACAAGTATCTCCGCTCGGCCTATGACCGCATCACCGGCCTGAACACCCGTTTCCGCATCATGACCGGCAAGGTGAGCATGATCAACCGGGAGCAGACCTGCGAAGAGCATCTGGAAATTCTCGAGCCTGCCCTGAAGGGCGACTGGAACACCGCCGCCGATGCCCTGCAGAAACATCTGGAGATCGCCCGTGACAAGGCTGAGGGGGTCATCAAGGTCATCCGGCTGTGGTGAGAAGATAACAACAAAAGACCTCTCTGTATCGAATGGTGCGGGGAGGTCTTTTTTCACGCAGGAAGGGAAAATGGTTGAAAACGATCCCCCAAAACCGATATAATTGGGACAGTTCAAATGTGAGGTCTGACAAAATGCAAAACAACACACTTTCCCGCCCGGGCTTTTCCCTCAGCGGCACGGCTCTGAAACGCATTGCCTGTCTGTCGATGCTGCTGGACCACATCGGCGCGTCCCTGCTCGAGAACGGCCTGTTCAAGCAGGGAGCGTTCTGGCCGGGGGATGTTCAGTTGGACGGTGTTCTGCGGCTGGTGGGTCGGCTGGCGTTTCCCATCTACTGTTTCTTGCTGGTGGAGGGCTTTCTCCACACCCACGATTTCAAAAAATACGCCCTGCGGATGCTGGGCTTCGCACTCATCAGTGAGTGGCCCTTCGACTGGGCGTTCTTCTCCGGCGTCTACTGGGGACATCAGAATGTCTATTTCACCCTGCTGCTGGGCTTGCTGGCCATGAAGGCTCTGGATACATACCAGACGCCGGAGGGGATGTCGGCGCTGAAAGGCATCCTCGGGGCGGCAGCCTGCTTCCTCGCGGCGGCGCTGCTCCATTGTGACTACGATGTGCTGGGGCTGGCCCTCATCCTCGCCCTCTACATGACCCGGAAGGACAAAAGAGCGCAGTGCATCGCGGGCGCAGTTTTCTCCCTCTTCGAGCCGGTGGCACCGCTGGCGTTCGGGCTGGTCTGGTTCTACAGCGGCGAGCGGGGCGGCAGCTCCAAACTCGAGCAGTGGGCGTTCTACTGGTTCTACCCCGCCCATATTTTCGTCCTCGGTGTTTTAGCAAACCTTGTGCTTTTCCGATAAACAAGAAGCCGTTTTCATAAGCATTGCACACCGCTTGAACGGTCTTTTTGCTCACATACTGCGTTGCTTTCCCTTGCAATCCGTCAGGATTGCTGCGAAAAATCGCCTTGTCTGTGGGCAAAAATTCTCGTTATTCGGCGCACCCTGCTTACGAAAACAGCTTCTAACCGAAAATTATAAAAATATGACACAAAATTGCAACATGAAATGAGGGAAACTGGCAAAAAGTGTGATATAATAAACAATAGGATAGCAAAAATGCATCAGGAGGTTCTACCAATGAAGATCATTCGTGCAAAAGACTACAAAGATATGTCCCGCAAGGCGGCAAACATCATCTCCGCGCAGGTCATCATGAAACCGAACTGTGTGCTGGGTCTGGCGACCGGAGGCACCCCTGTGGGCGCTTACGCACAGCTGGTGGAGTGGTATAACAAGGGCGACCTCGACTTCTCCGAAGTGACCACCGTCAACCTCGACGAGTACCGCGGCCTGCCCAAAGAGCACCCCGAAAGCTATTGGAGCTTCATGCACAAGAACCTGTTCGACCATGTGAACATCCGCCCCGAGGCCATCCATCTGCCCGACGGTACCAACCCCGACGCGGCCGACGCCTGCGCCAAGTACAACGACATCATCCACAGCGTGGGCGGCATCGACCTGCAGCTGCTGGGCCTCGGCCCCAACGGCCACATCGGCTTCAACGAGCCGGGTGAGGCATTCGAGCTGGAGACCCACTGTGTGGACCTGACCCCCGCCACCATCGAGGCCAACAAGCGCTTCTTCGACGGCAACGAGGACCTTGTGCCGAAGCAGGCCTACACCATGGGCATCAAGACCATCATGCAGGCCCGCAAGGTGCTGGTGGTCGCCAACGGTCTGGCAAAGGCCAAGGCCGTCAAGGCTGTCGTTTCCGGTCCCGTCACCCCCGAATGCCCGGGCTCCATCCTGCAGATGCACCCCGACTGCATCCTCGTGGCCGATGAAGAGGCCCTGAGCCTGCTGTAAGGCCCGGAGGAACGCATGGACGAAAACGAAAAGAAAGAGCCGGAGATGACACAGGAACCGCCTAGGCCCGAGGACTACAGCCGTTACATGGGGACCCTGAACCGCATCTACCGCCGGAACAATAACCCGCAGCGCAAGAAGCTTGGCGACGGCATCGGTTCGCTGAAAAAGGGGCAGCAGCCTGCCGCCCCTGCGCCGGAGCCGGGCAAAAAAGACCGCAGCTTCCTTGTTGTGGCGGGCGGTGCCATCGTCCTGATGGCGATCCTGTATTTTATCAAGCTCTTATAAATAAAAAGGGCCGCTGTGCAGCTGCACGGCGGTCCTTTTGCATTGCTATAAGACTCAGACGTTCTCAGTCAGGAACTTCTCGACAGCCTCAATGGCAGCTGCCTCGTCTTCGCCCTCGGCGGTGACGGTGATAGTCTCGCCCTGACGGATGCCCATGCCCATCACGGCCATCAGCTTGCGCATATCGCAGGTCTTGCCGTTCTTCTCGATGGTAATGGCGCTGGTGTACTGCTTGGCCAGCTTGACCAGCAGGCCGGCGGGGCGTGCGTGGACGCCGAGTTCATCTTTGATGGTATACTGGAATTGTTTCATGGCTCATAGTCTCCTTGTTGGATAAAAGGGGGATTCGGGTCGTTCAAAAAATCAGACAGCGCTCTCGTAGTCCAGCATGAACTGCACGATGCCGTCCATGGCCAGCTCGCGCGGGTCGAGCTTCAGCTTGCCCTCGCGGATCTTTGCGTAGCTGATGGGCATATACTGGTGGAGCATATTCATCGGGATGGGGTACTCGCGGAGATTGTCGAACAGCTTGTTCATGGCGGCCACCACCTCGGGCTGGCCGATGTAGTAGCGGGCGCGGTCAGAGTAGCTGTACTTGCGGCACTGTGCCAGATGCTTCTCATCGCCGTGATAGTGCTTCTCCCAGTTTGCAGGGGAGGCCAGCATGACGGAGTCCAGAGTCTCGATGAAGTTGGCGCGCTTTTCCTCGGGGACAAGCTCCTTCTCCATCATGCTCAGGGAGAACAGGGCCTCACGCAGGCCGTAGGTCAGGGCCGGGCCGACCTTGAGGATGGCGATGCCGTCGGTGACCATGTTGTACAGGTCGGTGGCGGTCTGGTAGTCGGTGGAGTGTCCCTCGAAGCAGATGTTCGGGAACTCCTTCAGGGCTGCGCAGAGGTCCACAGCGGCGGCAGGGTCATAGTCGAACACCTGCTCGTCGCCGAACTCAACGCCGGGCTGGACGACCACAGCGATGACGTCCTTCATGCCGTCGCCCACGCCCTCTTCGGTCCAGACGCGCTGGTAAGTAGAGACGGTGTCGCGGAAAGCATCGGGGCTGGTGACAGCCAGCGTGTCCTCAGCCTCGGTAGCACCGCCGGGGATGGGTACTTCGCTGCCGATGACGAAGACGGGACGCATTGCATCGGGCTTCTCGGCCTTCAGCTCTTCGTAGCCCTTCATAGCTGCCTTGTACAGCTGCGCGCCGCGGCGTGCGATGACCTCGGTCTTGAGCAGGCCGGGAGCGTCGTCAGCCACCTTCATGCTGGTGTCGAGGTGGATCTTGGTAAAGCCTGCGCGGGCATACTGGTAGACCAGCTCGACCGAGTTCTTCATAGCCTCGGCCTCGGGCAGCTTCTGCCAGGTCAGGGGACCGAGGTGGTCGCCTGCCAGGATCATCATGTTCTCGGGCAGGTCGATGTCCTTGGCCATTTTCAGGACCATCTGGTAGAAGTCGGCGGGCTTCATGCCGGTGTAGCCGCCAAACTGGTTGACCTGGTTGGCGGTGGCTTCGATCAGGACGGGGATGTTGCGCTCCTTGGCGCGGCGCAGCGCGATCTCAATGACCAGCTCGTTGGCGCTGCAATAAGAGGGGATACCGCAGCGGATACCCTGGCGGCGCTTGTCCATCATTTCCTGAAGCGGGTGTTTCATGTTTGCTATCTCCTTCGTGTCTGCTTGGGTGTATGCATTGAATTAAAGTTTGGGCTGGCCCATGCAGTAGGTCTGCAGGACGTCGTAGTTATCCTCCAGCACCACGAGGTCGGCGTCCTTGCCCACCTGAATGGAGCCCTTGCGGTCGTCCAGATGCAGGCACTTGGCCGGGTTGATGGTGCAGGAGTTCAGAGCGTAGTTGAAGGGGACCAGAGCCTCTTCCACGAGGATGCGCAGACCCTTGTTGATGTTCAGGGTGGAGCCTGCCAGACCGCCGGTGGCCGTCAGATGGGCGCTGCCGTCGGGGTAGATGATGATCTCGTTGCCGCCGAACAGGTACTTGCTGCCCACGGGCGTACCCTTGGCCATCAGGGCGTCGGAGATCATGATGGCGTAGTCGGGACCCTTGCTCATGAAGTAGTTGTTCAGAGCAGCGGGGGTGGAGTGGCAGCCGTCACAGATGATCTCGCCGTACATGGTGCGGATGCGGTAAGCTGCGCCCACCAGACCGTTTGCGCGGTGGTTGAAGGGCGACATACCGTTATAAACGTGGGTCATGGAGCGCGCACCGTTGGCGTAGGCCATGACAGCCTGCTCGTAGGTCGCGCCGCTGTGGCCGATGCTGACCACCACGCCGTGGGCCGTCAGATAGCGGGTGAGGGCGAAGTCCTCATCATGCTCCGTTGCCAGTGTGACATAGCGGATGTGGCCGCGGGCGGCTTTCTGGTAGTGCTCGAACTGCTCGATGGTGGGCTTGACGATGTACTGGTCAGGCTGTGCGCCCTTGTACTTCATGTCGAGATAGGGGCCTTCGAAGTGGATGCCCAGGATCTCTGCGCCGTCGTAGCCGCTCTCCATGACATTGGCCACGTTGGTGACAGCGTTGGTCAGCACCTCCACGCTCTGGGTGATGGTGGTAGCGAGGAAGCTGGTGACGCCCTCCGAGACGATGTGCTCTGCCCAGTAGCGCAGGCCGTCCTCGTTGGCGTCGTTGGTGTCAAACTCGTAGGCGCCGTGGCAGTGGATGTCCATAAAGCCGGGGACGATGCGCTTGTCACCGTAATCGTCGTCCACATCCTTGGTGCCATAGGGCAGGATGGCGGTGATCCTGCCGTCATTCACCTCAATGGCAGCAGGGACGAACTGGTCTGCAAGCCAGACCTTTTTGCTTTGTATTACCATTTTAGATGCCCTCCTTCTGGGGTCGATAACTTGATTTCATTATACCGCACAGCTTCGGAAAAATATTTATAATTTTCAATCGATTTGTTATTCGTTTCGGCAAAAAGACATAAAAATGATGGAGAAAACGGCCTGACAGGCCGCTGCGCAGCGGCTGGTTTGTCTTTTTCAACCAAAAAGTTATGGCTTTCAGTTACCCCCTTGTTTTCTGCGGTTTGGTTGTGATATAACAAACAAAAGAGAGCGGAACAGCTCTGCTATGGAATTATCAGAAAAAAGTTTTACCGTGTCCATTAGGAGGTAGATTTAGGATGAGCATTTTTAATCTGACCGATGAGAAGATGAAGGAGACGTCTTCCACCTTTACGGCCCATGAGATCTATCAGCAGCCTGCCACCTGGCGCAAGACCTGCGCACAGCTCGCTGCCTGCAAGGATGAGCTTCAGGCTTTTATCGATCAGGTCGTCAAGCAGGATGATTTCGACATCGTCCTCACCGGTGCCGGCACCAGCGAGTTCGTCGGCAACTCCCTGTTCCAGGCCCTGAACCCCAAATACGATTTCAAGGTCAAGTCCTACGCTTCTACCGACCTCGTGCCTTCTCCCGAGAACTTCCTCTCCCGCACCAAGCCCACCCTGCTGGTGAACTTTGGCCGTTCGGGCAACTCCCCCGAGTCTCTGGGCAATGTGGAGGCCGCTGAGGTCGTCTGCCAGAACCTGTATCACCTGTTCGTGACCTGCAACCACGAGGGTACTCTGTCCAAGCTGGCAAACACCCGTCACAACTGCTTCGCTATCAACCTGACCCCCGAGACCCACGACCAGTCCTTCGCCATGACTTCCAGCTACAGCAATATGTATCTGGCTACCTATCTGGCCTTCAATCTCGACAAGCTGGACGAGATCACCGCTGAGGTGGAGAAGCTGGCCGTCGCCGGTCAGCACTTCCTCGATGACCAGTTCGGTTTGGCACAGAAGATCGTGGACGAGTTCGATTACAACCGCATCGTCTATCTGGGCAACATCGGCCTGAAGGGCGTCGCTCAGGAGTCCGCACTGAAGACCCTCGAGCTGACCGCCGGCAAGGTCGCTACCATGTACGACTCCGAGCTGGGCTTCCGCCACGGCCCCAAGTCCATCATCGACGACAACACCCTGACCGTCGCTTACCTGAGCGATGACGAGTACCGCCGCCGCTACGAGCTGGATCTGGTCAAGGAGATGGCACACCAGCGCAAGGGCAACAAGATCGCCGTCGTCTACAACCACGACTGCGAGGGCATCGAGGAGCTGGCCGACTATCCCGTCCAGATCAAGGTCGGCGCCGACATGGAGAACGTCCTGCTGGGTCTGGACTTCATCCTGTTCGCACAGACCATCGCTCTGATGAAGTCCCTGTCTCTGGGCATCACCCCGGATAACCCCTGCCCCACCGGCGAGGTGAACCGCGTGGTCAAGGGCGTCACTCTGTACCCCTACACGCTGAAATAATCAAAACAACGTCATAAATTCAGGAGGGCAACGAGTATGATCGGTTTGGTAGTTACCGGCCACGGCCATTTTGCAGACGGTATCCACACCTCTGCGCAGATGATCGCGGGCGAAAATGATTATGTCCGCTACATCAACTTTGAAGAGGGGATGACTCCCGAGCAGCTGGCCGAGAAGTTCAACGCCGCTTTTGACGAGTTCAAGAGCTGCGACGGCGTCGTGGTGCTGTCCGACCTGCCCGGCGGCTCTCCCTTCAAGACTGCTGTGGAGTGCAAGTATGCACGCCCGGAGCAGAAGATCGAAGTCATCGCAGGCACCAACCTGCCCATGATCGTCACCGCCGTGACCATGCTGGACATGGAGGACGATCCCCGCTCGCTGGCAGACGAGCTTATCGACACCGGCAGGGACTGCATCGCTCTGTTTGAGCTGGAGGCTGCCACTGCCGAGACCGAATCTGAAGAAAGCGACGGGATCTGATTTATGACGATCAACTGGGAAGTTATCATCTGGACCTGCATCACGCTGGCCGTGCTCATGAGCATCATCGGCCTCATCCTCTACGCTATCTCGGCCAAGAACGTGCGCAGCAAGCGCAAGGAGCTGGGTGAGGTACACACGGAGCTGAAAGTAGGCTCCCGCATCATGTTCGCGGGCGGCGTCTACGGCAAAGTGGTCGGCATCGACGACGAGGACGCCCTCCGCGTGGAGGTGGCCCCCAAGGTCGTCATCACCATCTCCCGCTACGCAGTCCAGAGCCTGCTGAAATAAGGCGGCATTCCCCCCCTATTTGCTACTTTTACCTTTCTTTCATAACGGCAAGGCCCCCACAGAATGTTCGGCATTCTGCGGGGGCCTTGTCATTTGTGCGCAAAAAGCGGGAGCGGACATCCCGAAGGACATCCGCTCCCGCTGCGATGTTGTGTGATCAAGCCTTGCCGTTGCTGCCGCAGACCAGGATCTTGCTCTTGACGTATTCCTTGACGTACTCGCGGCCGACGGCGCTGTACTTCTTGGGGTCGAAGACCTCGGGGTCCTTGGCGAGGTATTCCTTCAGGCCCTTGCTGAAGGCAATGCGCAGGTCGGTGGCGTAGTTGACCTTGCACATACCGCGTGCGACGCACTCGCGGACAGCGTCATCCGGCACGCCGGAGGTGCCATGCAGCACCAGAGGCACAGACACGACCTTGCGGATCTCGCTCAGGCGCTCCATATCCAGCTTGGGAGTTCCCTTGTAGACGCCGTGGGCAGTGCCGATGGCGACAGCCAGAGAATCGACGCCGGTGCGCTCTGCAAACTCAGCAGCCTCGGAGGGGACGGTGTAGCCGTTGCCATTGCCGCCGTCAAGGTCGTCTTCCTTGCCGCCGACCTTGCCCAGCTCAGCCTCCACCGGGATACCGGCGGCGTGGCAGGCGCGGACAACGGACTTGGTGATCTCGATGTTCTCCTCAAACACATGATGAGAGCCGTCGATCATGACGGAGGTGTAGCCGGCACGGAATGCCTGCATGGCCAGCTCATAGCTGCTGCCGTGGTCGAGGTGCATCACGACGGGGACACTTGCCTCAGAAGCGGCTGCGGCCACCATGGCGTGGAACATGGCCGGAGAAGCGTACTTCAGGGTACCCGGGGTGGTCTGGACGATGACAGGAGCGCGCAGCTCCTCAGCAGCGGCGATGATGGCCTGCACCATCTCCATGTTCTCGGCATTGAACGCGCCGATGGCGTAATGGTTCTTCTGAGCGTCGAGCATCAAATCTTTGGTCGTAACTAAGGACATAGTAAAACCTCCAAAAACTTTACCTTCTTCAAAAAGCGTTAAGAGTTTAACGATTCATCTTTATTATAGATAGTCCTGGCTAATTTGGCAAGAGTAAAAAACGCCAAAGAGTTTGTCATTTGCGGTTAAAAGCTCAGAAGCCCAGCTGTGCATCCTCCCGGGCGGCTTCCAGAACGGTGACCACCTGCCGGGTCTTTTTCAGTGCGGCGTAGCAGGCATCATAGTCTTTGAGGGCCAGGATCATGGCGATCTCCGCCACCTCGTAGAACCACGGCGACTCGCTGTACTCGCTGCAAATATCTTCCTGTCCGGGACGGACGAGACGGAGCTTCTGGCAGTTGCTGCTGCCCGGCTCGATGAGGATGCGGCCCGCGTCGCCGATGAGCTGGACGCTGCCCGGCGCGGCGCAGTCCTTTGCGCCGGTACATTGGCAGATGAAGTCGGGGTATTTCAGCAGGAGGATGCCGCTGGTATCGATGCCGTTCCGGTAGAGATTCGGATGGTAGCTCACCAGCATGGGTTCGCCGAACAGCCCCACCACGAAATGTACATTATAAAGGTTCAGGTCCATCAGTGCGCCGCCGCAGCAGGCCGGGTCGAACACCGGCGGCACCTGCCCGGAGAGCAGGGCGTCGTACCGGCTGGAATACTGGCAGAAGGTGCAGGAGACGATGCGGAGAGAACCGATGTCGTCGAGGTACTGCTTTGCAAGTGCATAGTTGGGGTGGTGGGCTGTGGTGATGGCCTCGAAGAGGAAAAGGTGCTTCTCTTTCGCCAGTGCGATGAGCTCGTCAGCCTCCGCCACGGTAGGGACGAAGGGCTTCTCGCAGAGGACGTTCTTTCCGGCCAGAAGCGCCGCCCTAGTCTGCGCATAGTGCAGGCTGTTGGGGGTGGCGATATAGACAAGCTCAATGTCCGGGTCGGCCAGCATGGCGTTATAGTCGGTGTAGACCTTCGGGATGCCGAACTGCTGTGCCAGCGCCTCGCCGGTGGCCTGCTGCCGGGAGCAGACCGCCTCACAGCGGAACGCAGGGACCTTTGCAAACTCTGCCGCCATCGTGCGGGCGATGGAGCCGGTGCCGAGGATGCCGATATTCATAGGAACGTCCTTCCTTATATATAATGGGTATCAGACGCTGCTCTGACAGTTCTGCTTGACGAATTCGCTGGGGGACATGTGGTACTTCATGTTGAAGGACTTGGAGAAATAATGGATAGAGCTGTAGCCCAGACGCAGCGAAATTTCGCTGATGGTATAGCGATTCTCGAGGAGCATCTGGCAGCTGCGCTCCAGCTTCTTGTCGTTAATATACTTTTTGGGCGACTGGTCCACCGAGTTCTTGAACAGCAGCTGCAGAGCGGACCGGGACAGCGAGAAGTGCTCGCAGATCTCTGGGATGGTGAGGGGGTCGTAGATGTTGTCGTCGATATAGGCGATGATGCGGTCGAACAGCTCATCCATGGCGCTCTGGTGGGCCGTGCTGCTGGCGGGGGCCATGGGGGAGGCGTAGGTGCCTTGGAGCAGCCGGATGATGGTCTCGGTCAGCAGGCAGAGCATCAGACTGTTCATATAGGGGATGCCGGTGGTGCTCTCCCGGACGAAGGCTTTTAATAAGGTATTTATCTTCTGGTCGTAGTGGAACACCCGATTGATGAGGGCGTCATACCAGACCTCCCGCTCCACGGGAGTCAGGTTGCGCATATCGAAGAGGATGGTCATATAGGAGGCCCCGTGCTCTTCGTCGGTGTACTGGGTGTGGAACTGGCCCGGGCCGTATATCATCAGGTCTTTTTCTTTTAAGTGGTAGAGCGTGCCGTCCACTTCGGTCTCCAGCTCGCCGGTGTCCACGTAGGTCAGCTCGAAGAAATCGTGCCGCTCACCATGGAAACAGTAGTTCTCGGTGCGGATGCGGTAGTAGTAGCCCAGAATTTTCTGTATCTCGATGCGGGGGAGGACGGCCAGAAATTCGTACTGGGAAGGAAAGTCTGTGATATGCAGCGAGTAGCTGCTCTCGGCGTAAAGGTCGTACTCGAGCTTCTGGGTCGTGGAGACGACGGCGAAGTAGACATTCGGCCTGATGTGGATGAGCCTGTTCATCGCAAACTCCTGCACATCGGCAGCCTCCGCCGTGTGGGAGACCAGCAGAACGCCAATGCCGCTCTTTACCTGTAAATAGGTATCGCAGTTGAAGCAGTAGAACTGGGAGACATAGCGGCGGGTGATGGCGACCATCGTCTGGTGGATGAGCTCCGGGTGCTCGCGGTCGATGGGCTGGTGGTAGACCGAGCCGTAGTCCAGAAAACTGTCATTGGAAGTTTCGCGTTGCATTCAAATCCCTCCTTACTGAAAAAGTATATCATTTTTTTGGCATTTTGACTAGTCTTATTTGCGCTTTTTTGGTAGATTGTAATGAGACTCACCGAATTTAACCGATTTTTAGAAACAGTTTGTTAAAAAATATAAAGACATTTGTTCAAATATAGCCTATAATGTAGTTACTCTGAATTGGAAACTCAGACAAAAAACTCAAGGAGGAATTTGAGAATGCCGAACATTGTTCTTACGCGGATCGACAACCGTCTTGTTCACGGTCAGGTCGCAACGCAGTGGTGTGGCGCCATTGGTGCAAACCTTATTCTGGTGGCCAACGACGAAGTGGCTGGCAACAGCCTGCGTCAGGGTCTGATGAATATGGCCGCTCCTGCCTACGCTGCAATGCGTTACTGGACCGTCCAGAAGACGATCGACACCATCCACAAGGCCAGCGCCAAGCAGCTGATCTTCATCGTCTGCGAGAACCCGCAGGATGTCGTGAAGCTGGTGGAGGGTGGCGTTCCCATCAAGAAAGTCAACATTGGCAACATGCACATGGCAGAAGGCAAGCGCCAGGTGGCAGGTTCCGTCGCAGTTGACGACGCCGATGTGGCTGCGTTCAAGCGGCTGCAGGAGCTTGGTGTGGAACTGGAGATCCGCCGCGTTCCTACCGAACACGCTGAAAACATCGAAAAGCTGTTCAAGTAAGCTTTCCGGATGCTTTCGAAAATACTTGAAAAGGAGTATTTATTATGGGCTTTAGTGCACTTCAGATCATTCTGGTCTTTGTGTGGGTGTTCATCGTCGCCATCGACCAGTTTGATTTCCTGGAATCCCTGTACCAGCCTATCGTTTCCGGTGCTGTCATCGGTGCGATCCTGGGCGACCTTCCCACTGGCCTCATCGTCGGCGGTACTTACCAGCTGATGACCATCGGCAACATGCCTGTCGGCGGCGCTCAGCCGCCAAACGCAGTCATCGGCGGCGTCATGGCTACCGTGTTTGCGATCTCTTCTCATCTGGATACCACCGCTGCTGTCGGTCTGGCAGTTCCCTTTGCTCTGATCGGCCAGTACATGGTTACCTTCCTGTTCACCCTCATGTCCCCCATGATGTCCAAGGCTGACCAGCTGGCAGCAAAGGGCGACACTAAGGGCATCGTTCGTCTGAACTACATTGCAATGGCTCTTCTGGGCCTGCTGTTCGCCATCGTCTGCACCCTCGGTATGCTGGGCGGCTCTGCAATGGGTACTACCCTGAGCAACCTGGCCGCCAAGTATGCATGGATCATGGCTGGTCTGGGCGCTGCCGGTGGTATGATGCGCTTCGTCGGTTTCGCAACCCTGCTGCGCATCATGCTTTCCAACGAGTTCTGGGGCATCTACTTTGCTGGTTTCGCTCTGGCAACCATCATCGGCTACATCCCCGAGCTGTCCGGTTCTGCTCTGCTGCTGATCGCATTCGTTGGTGTTGCGATCGCTCTGTATGACTACCAGACTCGCGTTGCTATCAAGCAGGCTGCTGGTTCTGGTTTTGCTGCGAATGGAGGCGACGACGAAGATGGCATCTAATGCAACTCATTACAACAATCTGACTCCCGCGAAGCCTTTGGATAAGGCTACGCTGAACAAGATGGTGCTTCGTTCCCTGAACCTGCAGGCATCCTTCAACTACGAGCGTATGCAGGCCGCCGGCTGGCTGTACTGCATCCTGCCCGGTCTGGAGAAGATCCACGCAGACAACAAGGAAGACCTGGAGCTCTCCATGGAGCACAACCTGGAGTTCTTCAACACTCACCCGTTCCTGGTCACCTTCGTCATGGGCATCATCCTCTCTCTGGAGCAGCAGAAGGCTGACATCGAAACCATTCGTGCCGTGCGTGTCGCCGCTATGGGCCCTCTGGGCGGCATCGGCGATGCTATCTTCTGGTTCACTCTGGTCCCCATCACCGCAGGTATCACCTCGAACATGGCCATCAACGGTTCGCTGGCTGGCCCCATCCTGTTCCTGCTGATCTTTAACATCGTGCAGTTCGCATGCCGCTTCTTCCTGATGTACTGGTCTTACAACCTGGGTACCAAGGCGATCGACATCCTGACTGCCAACGCTAAGGAGTTCACCCGTGCAGCTTCCATGCTGGGCGTCTTCATCGTCGGTGCTCTGACTTCCAACTACGGCGGCACCACCGTTGCTACCGTCATCGAGAACGGCGACAGCCCCATCGTTATCCAGAGCATTCTGGATGGCGTCCTGCCCAAGCTGATCCCTCTGGCTCTGACCCTCGGCCTGTTCTTCCTGATGAAGAAGAAGAACTGGAAGCCCGTTACCTGCATCGCTCTGCTGCTGGTCATCGGTCTGGTCGGCGCATTCTTCGGCATCTTTGCTTAAGACATAAGCCGGAATCACAATGCACGCGGTACTTCTTGATTTTAATGGGACGATGTTCTTTGATACCCGCTTCCACATGGAGGCGTGGTCAAAGATCTATCATGAACTGCATCCCGAAGATAAAAGCCCTCTTGCATCGACGAAGATTTGCGGTCCCTGCAATGATGTCATCCTGAAGAACATGGCCCCGTGGCTCACCCCTGCGGAGCGCCAGCAGTATTCAGAAAAGAAAGAGGCGCTGTACCGGGAGGCATGCAGGAACGATCCTGCCAGTTTACACCTCGTAGCAGGTGCTGAGGAGCTGCTGCAAGGCTTACAGAAGCGCGGCATCCCGTTCGCGCTGGCGAGTGCTTCCATAAAAGCAAATGTTGATTTCTACTTTGACTCGTTTCCGATCAGTCACTGGCTGAAACAACAGGACGTCGTGTACGACGACGGAAGCTATGCCGACAAAGGCGAGATGCATCTGGAAGCTGCGCGGAGGCTGGGTGTTCCGTTCTCTGAGTGCTTGGTCATCGAGGACAGCGTCACCGCCATCGCTCTGGCAAAACGAAACGGCGCAGGCCGGATCGTGGGCGTCGGAGAGACGGCAGACGGGTCCGAGCTGCTGGCACTGGGAGCAGACCACTACATCCACGACTTTACAGAATTTGATTACGGTTGGCTGGAAAACTGAGTTCACCCAATGAGTTTCCACTTCCACAGTTGATAAGGCGGCTTCGAGAGATCGAAGCCGCCTTTGTCGTGCGTGTACATAAAATATACCGCCCCAGAAATGAAGCGGTAGAGAGGAGAACTTGTTCAGCTTATGAGATTGCTCGAGGTCAACAGAGTCAGATACTGGAGTAGTTCCTGAGCAGCACTTTCAAGGGCTGCGTTGCCGGAGTGACAGCGCAGAACGTGGCGGCAAGCGTCCTGAATGCGCTTCAGGCTGTTCTGGCTTCTCGCGATGGACAAATCATTTGAAAGAAATTTTTTATTGATTTGATAATAATCGGAGAAGATAGCTTCCGAAGCATAGTGAACAGCGTCTTGATATTTTTGGTCTTTTTCTAAGCCACGGTCTTTCTCTGCGAGTGCGCAGCAGATAAGAGAGACCGTCAGGGCAGATTTGTAGTGGATAGCCTCCCAGCCGTCATCGTAGACTTTCTTGGCGTAAGAGTAGGCTTCCGTGAGCTTCTCCCTCGATGTTTCATAGCGATAAAGGCATTTGGAACGCTGGAGCCAGTAATGCAAATCGGAATTCAACTCAACGGAAAGCTCCTCATAAATGCGGCTGACGAGCTGTTGCTTTTTGGGTTTGGGCGCGAATAGCTGATTCAGAGTATCGAACAGAATGATCTCAATGTAGAATCGTCTGTGCGAGTAATAGGAGCGGCAGTTCCGCACGATATAAATGATACATTCGACGATTTTTTGGTCGTCACATCTGGAAAGAGCGTTGATGAGAGCGAGCTTGCTGTTGTGGACAAGCTTCTTACCGGAGTGCTTTGTGGCCTCGTCGGGGGTGCAGGGAAGATATTCAACAAGAGGGCCACAGACGTTCATGAAGTTTCCGATATGAAGATTGGTGATCCCAAGAACCGCAGCGTCAGAAAAGTAGACTTTGTCAAGGGCGGAAAGAAGAATCAGCTGCATATAGCCCCAGAAATCGAGCTGTGAGACATCAATGTCAAGGAAGGACAGGTCTACCAGATGATTATCGCTGAGAAGATACAGGTAGTCGTCGTTGGTGTTGGAAGGCTTTCTTTTGGATATGCCCAGAGTATCCGCTTTGGTACGGTTCTGCAGGAGCTCATCTCTGTGGAAAACACTGTTCAGCTCGACAATACACGTTTTGATTTTGGTTTGAGTATAATTGTCACTGGAATTGACGCACATAACAATACGATGATTATGGTGCAGGAGAAGCGGCTCGTTTCCTAAGATATAGCCATAGACGTCGGGGGAAAGGGTATTGCTGTCAAAAAGGAAAAGTCCATTCCGTGTTTCATTGAACAGTTTTACAATCAGGTCTTCATCGGGAAGCAGGTTGGAAGGAAAATAGAAGCAGTCGCGCTGAGGAACCTTCCGGGTTATATCACAGAGAAGGGAAGTTTTTCCACTGAAGCGACGGCCTTTGACGATAACACAGGTGTATTCGTCGAGATTGGAAAGGACTTCCTGAACAGCATCCCGCAGGACGTGAAGTCCGCCTCGTTTGAATGTATTGGAAGTAAGATCGAAGATATTCCCATGAGAAAGAAGCGAGAGTGATATGGCCTTATCCGAGTATTCAACAGTGGCCGGATTGTAGTAAGAATACAGGCTCGTTGCGACGGAAGCCTGAAGTTCCTTATATTTTTTCACAAGGTCGACGTAAAAAGCCTCATAGCTATTAACGAGCAGTACATGGCTGATGCCATAGGAAGAAAGCTGCATTTCTTCGAGAAGAGAAGGCTTTTCGTTCCGGACAATGATCCGCATGGAATCCGGCAGGTATTTCCCTGTACACTGGTCGACCACCTGCTTGATGTCGATCTCGTCCTTCAGACTGCAGCCGATGAATAGAACGATCCGGCTGCAAAAATCGGATTTTAAATAATTGAGGATATAGCGGTTCTTACTGCCGATGATGGAATTCCAGTATTGGCTGTTGCTGAAGATAATGTTTTCGTTAGCATCATCGGGAGAGCTTGCGTAGATGGCCTCGTGGACAGCATCACCGTGAAGTTTGTATAAGAGAGTTTTTTGGATGTTTTGGGAATATTGAATTTTTTATACGGAAGGATCGCTCTGTATTTTCCACAGCGCTCGATACCATCATCAAAGTTGATAGTGTAAATATACGGCCAGTCGATTTTATTGATGAAATCCTGATGCGAAGCAGAGAGGTTGGTTTCCGTGAAACTTTTTTCGAAAAAAGCTGCACGGTCGGCTACAGAAATATATTTAAAAAACAGGTCAGCGATCTGAGTGAAAGAGCAGGTATCCAGTTTGCCCTTTGCGAGATCAGGGAACGATTTCAAAATGAGTTCAATCATCTCTGCGCAGACTGTCGGACCATCAGGCACACAGCCTCCTGCAGTCTCAGAACCGGCAGAAAATCCGGCACCGATAAAAGGAATGAGATTTCGGCGGACAGCATATTCGGCGAGCTTGGAGATGCCTTCATCGTGTTCCCAATAGGTAAGTATACTCATTTTTCTGCATCCTTTCATCTAAAGTAAGTGATAATTTATTATACTATATCCAATAGAAGAAGACAATCGGAAAAAATTGCTGGCTACTTTCCTTGTAAAGCAAAAAGGTGGAAAATCACTTGACACAGTAAAATGAAAAGCGCAGGTCATCTTCCAACTGGAGAGAACCTACGCCTTTTGGCATATGTCCCAGACAGGAGTCGAACCTGCGGCCTTCCCCTTAGGAGTAGGGGCTGAAGCAATAAATCCTAGACAAAAGTAGGTAAAATAAGTGACGTTTTATCAATGGATTTTTTGTTGCGCTGTCAATCCGAGTAAAGAACACAAACCCCGAAATAAAACGAGTAAAAGGCTTTTCATTAGCAGAAAATTAGCAGAGCTAATGAAAAGTGGAAGGATCATTGTAAAATGCCCACCTTTCATTAGCTGGGAAGTGTACGTTTCCCTACGGATATTTGCTTGTTTAGCATTCGTAAACCAGACCATACAGCCGTAACTGGTGTGATGGACAAATGTTTTCAATAGAAAAAGCCAGAGCTTTCTGAGAGAAAACTCTGGCCTATGTAACAGTATGATTGGAAATGTGCATTGTCTTGTAAAAGGAAGGGTCTTATGGTATTCTTACGGGAGTAAAGGCACTGGATGCAAGGAACTTTGCGTGATCTTAGGAGTGTGCAATGGAAAAGAAATTTAATATTGTAGTCGGTGAAGATGGAACTGTAAAACTCCCGGATGAGGTTCTGGAAAAACTTGAAGTCAAACCCGGAGAGGAAGTTCGATTCGAAGTAGACGACAATTTCTATGCAGTCAGGCTTCTATCACGGATAGAAGCTGAACGCTTGGATTACTTGAATTGGATGCATAATAAACATTGCCCCTCTATTGAGGAAATGATTGCGGAGTCGAGAAAACAAGCCACCCAGAACATTGTGATCTCCCGTATCCTTGATGGAATGCCGGTAGAAAAAATTGCAGAAGACTATGAAGTTTCACTCGACTATGTAGAGCAGCTTGCCCATCAGCTGAAGATTGACATAGAGGAAGCTAAGGCGAAAAAACACAAAGAAACGGGATCATCCTAAAACAGACAGCGGCAGCTTTCTATATACGGAAAACTGCCGCTGATATTTTAATGGATGTGGCGGATCAGGTGATCTTTAACCATTTATGATCTTCTGCCATCCGACCATGTGTCTTTTCCACTAGCTGTATCGGATCATATTCGGAAACCCCGACAGCATCAAGGTAATAGTTAAGCCCGCAGCGAGTTCTTGGAATACAACGACTCTCTAAAAAAATCAGAAAATCATCCCAAGTGGGTTCCGTGTTGACCCCGAAAGCGGTGTCCAGAATAGAATCCACTTTGTTTTCCGCACGCACCTGCTTTGTGGTGAAATCTACGTCAATGATACTGCAAAGGGCATCACGGTCATAATATTCATATTTCCGTATTGTGTGCACCTGCTCCATGCCGACCACTCCTTTTATAGAAGTATACCAGATTTCACCGTGGCTTGACAAAATGTCAGGTCGAGGTCAAACGTAACACAAACGGAGTCAATGTGGACAAATTGTCTACATTGATTCAAGCTGCGGCCAATTTGCCTCATGTGGTCAAAATGTCCACATGAGGTGAGCCGTAACGCAGAATGTTCTTCCGGTGAATGACGTTTTGCGTCATTCACCACATCAACTGGCCATTTTGACCAGTTGATATTGGGTGCGCCGTTCTCCCTGCATGGATTTCCTGCCCCCTTCCAGCGGCGTTTTCCGGCTCTCCCACTTGGGGGTCATCGCCGGGTATCCCATGCAGACGGTCTTTCTGTTTTCAAGGTGCGGTGCTGGATTTGGCAACAAAAAATCGCCACACAACAACCTGAACCTGACCACCCCTTCCGGGATGGCCTTGGTTCGGGTTCGTTATGTAGCGATAAGAAAGTCAAAAACTTGCTCCGGCTCCTTCGGGAGCCGAGCTGGAACTCTAAATAAATATGTTATATTAAATTGTTGGGATAGATTACCACATAAATCGAGCTGTGTCAACGTGAACTTGTCGGGGCAAGGCCCCTCCATCTTGCTACGCAAGACCGTTCTGTCGCTTAAAAGCCCCACTGGGGCTTTCATTGCTCCGCTCCGCTACGCAAACGCGAACTTTTGAGAACACGCCACTTTCGGCGGTTTGCAAGAAAACGCAAAAGTAACTTTGGTAAAAAGAGAGAACTGGACAGCTCGTTTTACTTATTTGTTTTTTACCAACAGAGCCTGATAGGGTTCCAGTTCCACATCCGCCAGCCAGACGGAAGCTCCATCTGCGGTCTGATACTCGCCGCCCAGAGCGTCCAGACTTGCCCCTGCCGGGTACTCGGTAAAGTTGAACAGTCCCACCAGCGTCTCCTCACCACGCTTGCGCACCAGTGCCAGCACGCCGGGGTTATGGCTGTCCCATGTGGTCACCCACGCATCCGGGGCAAAGCAGGGGTCTGCACGCATTTTGCGCAGCTGCTCCATGCCCTGCCACAGCTGGTTTTGCAGCGTGCCCTTCCGGGTGCGCTGCTTTGCATCCTCCCAGTTGAATTTTGTGCGGTGCAGGTTGCGGCTGTCCTCCACACGGTCAGGGTCGTTTTTGTAGTCCCAGCCGTTGCGCTGGGCGATCTCATCGCCACAGTTCAGCATGGGGAAGCCCTGCAAAAACGCCATGGCAGTATGTAGCAGCAGATCACGCTTCACGGCGTAGTCCAGTGCGGTTTTATCGTTCTTTTCCAGTGCCTGTTCGATACCGCACAGGCTGGCGGTGGTGCCGCAGCTGCGGGCATCGCCGGTGGCAGGGTCGTAATTGTACAGTTCGCCTTTTGCCCAGCTTCCGGGGAAATTGCCCTCGTAGAAGTGGTAGAGATATTCCTTATGTTTCTGCGGGTCGATGCCGAGCCGGTTTTCCACCGCCTCGTCCAGCCCCCAGCCGATGTCGTCGTGGCAGCGCAGATAGTTCACGAACCAACAGTTGTCCGGCAGGGCGTGCAGAGCATCCAACTGCGCTTTCAGCAGCCGGGTGTCCCTGCTGGCAAGGGCGCTCCACAGGTTGACCATGGTGGACACGTTGTAGAGCATGTGGCATTCTGGCTTTTCAGGTGTGCCGAAGTATGCCGCCAGTTCTTTCGGAGCCATGACCACTTCGCCCTTGAGGATGACCGCCGGGCAGACACATTCCAGCACCATGCGGAGCATCCGCACGATGGTGTGCACCTGCGGCAGATTGCGGCAGGTGGTGCCCAGCTGCTTCCAGATGTAGGGCACGGCATCAATGCGGAACACCTCTACGCCCAGATTTGCCAGATGCAGAATGCTCTTGGTCATGTCCACGAACACTGCCGGGTTTGCGTAGTTCAGATCCCACTGGTAGTCGTGGAAGGTGGTCAGCACCCACTTGTGCATCTCCTCGCACCAGGTAAAGTTGCCGGGCGCGGTGTTGGGGAACACCTGGGGCACAGTCTGCTCGTACTGGTCGGGGATGGTGCGGTCATCATAGAGGTGGTAATAGGCCTGAAACCACGGGTCGCCTGCCTTTGCTGCCATCGCCCAGCGGTGGGTGCTGGCGGTGTGGTTCATGACAAAATCCAGACACAGGCTGATGCCTGCCTTGCGCAGCTCCCGGGTCAGGTTTTCGAGGTCTTTGTTTGTGCCAAGGGCAGGGTCTACGGTATCGAAATCCTCCACCGCGTAGCCGCCATCGTTGTGGGGGTGGGGCATCTGCAGCAGGGGCATCAGGTGCAGATAGGTCAGCTTCTGCTCCTTGAGGTAGGGCAGCTTCTTTGCCAACTCTTTCAGATTTCCGGCAAAGAGGTCGGTGTACATGGTCATGCCGAACATATTGCCCCGCTTGTACCACTCCGGGTCGGCAGAGCGTGCCTTGTCCAGTGCTTTCAGCTCAGCGCTGCGGGCGTTGTAGGCTTCTGCCATCTCCCGCTCCAGAACTTCCAGCCCTTCCCGGTTGTGGTACAGCTCCATGAACAGCCATTCCAGTTCGTCCTTGTGTTTGGCAAATCGGGACGCAAATTCCTGTTTTGCTGCCATGGTTCAGCCCTCCACTTCCGCAAGGGTGGGCATGGCGGGGATAGCACCGTGGCGGCTGGTGGTGATGCTGGCCGCTTTGTTAGCAAAGGCCAGAATGCCTTCCAGCTTGTCCACCGTCAGGGTGTCCAGCTCCTCCTTGCAGAGTTTGGACAGAGCAGCCCCAAAGAAGGTATCGCCTGCGCCGTTGGTATCACCCACCTTGCAGGGGACGCCAGCCACATGGCCGGTCTTGTCCCCAAAGCGGTAGAACACGCCGTTTGCACCCAAGGTGACAAAAATCAGCCGGATGCCGTTCTGTGCCAGTTGTGCCGTGCCGCTTTCGCAGTCGGTGGTGCCGGTAAGCAGGGGCAGCTCCTCATCGGAAACTTTCAGAATATCCACCAGCGGCAGGGGTGCTTTCATCTGGGCAATGGCATCCTCTTTGTTTTTCCAGAGGTTGGCACGGTAGTTGGGGTCGTAGGTGATGGTAGCACCCAGCTTTTTGGCACGGGCGGCAGCGTCCAGTGTGGCAGTGCGGGAGGGGTCAGCGGTCAGGCTGACAGAACCGAAGTGGACGATTTTGGCAGCTTTCAGAGCCTCGTCCGAAATATCCTCTTTGCACAGCATCACATCAGCGTTGGCGCTGCGGTAGAAGCTGAAATCCCGCTCACCGGTGGCATCTACCGAGACCACCGCCATGGTGGTGGGGTGGTCTGCATCCACAGCCATGCCGGAAACATCCACCTTGTTTTCTGCCAGAACCTCTTTCAGGTAGCGGCCAAAGGCGTCTGCACCCACCTTGCCGATAAAGGCGGTCTGTGTCCCCAGCCGGGCAGCAGCCACCGCCAGATTTGCCGGGGCACCGCCGGGGTTTGCGGCAAACTGCGGAATGCCGCGCGCATCCTTGCCGGTCTGGGTCAGGTCGATCAAAACTTCACCAATCGTTAAAATGTCCATGATACTTCTCCTTATTCTTGATGTGAAACCCAACGATCACCGCTGGAACAGATAATGAATGTAAGCGGCTGCACGCTCCGGGTGCGGTGCATTCTGCACCACCCCAAGATAGACCCTGCCAGAAAAACCTGCCTGCCTGACAAACGGCGTGTCCGAAATATCCAGCACGGTCCCACCGGCGTTCAGACCCGACAGTGCATGGAAAGACGCATCCAGTGTCCGCAGATCGAGAAAATAATCATCTGCCAACAGTCGATCCCGTGCATATTCGTCCATCAGAACAACATCTAACCGCTGGGCACTGACTGCACCCAGCAGCTTCATCTCCGAAGCATATACATACTGCTCCTCTGCACGTTCGCTCTCGCTGAGCAGCAAGCCGGACAGCAGATCGACCTGTTGCTTTTTGGTCAGACCCTGCGCCTCGGCAAAGCCGGTGGTAAGCTGTTCTGTCAGATCAGACCCGGCAGTGATGTTTACCAGACCAAGGTAAAGCACATCCTCTTTTTTCGTCACATGGCGGTAGGCTGCATAGCCAAGGATATAGACGATGATGAGCACGATCGCAATGGGCAGCTTGTAATATGCCCAGATGTGCTCCCACTTTTTGCGCCCATGGAGGGAGCGGAGCGTATCCCGGTCAGTTTTTGTCATGGTCGTATTCCTCGTGTACTGCATCAGGGTCTCCACCGATCAGATAGAGGATCCGAAGCATCAGAAAGGAGCAGAGCATGGCGCAAAAGCCCATGCCCAGCAGGAATGCAGGCGTGAACACAAACACTATGACGTACCCCATGATGCCATAGATCGCCGCCATCAGCAGGGTGCAAAACAGATACCGGACACCCACGAGAAGCGCTGTTTTCAGGATGCCGAAGGTGGTGTTTTCAAACCGTGCCAGCAGAGGAAAAGCATACAGCAGAACAATGCCGTACAGAACTGCCGCACCAATAAGCACTGCAGTGAGCAGCGTCCAGAAAATGTTTTCGCTCCACATTCGGCGCAACACAAAGCCATCCGCAGCCAGGAAACTGCCGACTGCCAGCAGGATAAGCCAGAGTTTTGTGGCAGGCTTAAAATTTTCCCGGAACGCCTTAAAAAACATCCGGGTCAGACCATCGTCCCGATCTTCCGCCATTTTGAGCGTGACGTAGAACAATGCGGTCGTAGAAGCCCCTATGGTAACGATGGGCAGGCTGCACACGAGCCATAAGATGTTCAGGTACGCACTGTAAGTCAATTTCGTCAGCACAGCAAACAACGGCTTGTCCGTATTGCACAGGTCACGCATGGGGGTTCTCCTTTCGCTCAATCTCCTGTGGATTCGCGCAGGATCAGGTTAGTTTCCGTATAGACGGTGCGATAGTTCAGTGATGGCTCTTCGATGCGGGTCATAAGCAGATTGGCAGCGGTGTAGCCCATGATCTGTTCATGGATATGGATCGAAGTCAGACGGGGGACAAAGTAGGAAGCCTCCTGACTGTCATCGAAGCCGCAGACCCAGATATCATCGGGAACCGAATACCCCAGCTCATTCAATGCCTTGACCAGATCCATGGCAACAAAGTCATTGGCGCAGACAAAGGCATCCGGCATCGTTTTGAACCGACGTATGGTTTCGTACAGGGATGCCGGATAGTTCTGCTGTCCAGATGGCATCGCACAGGTGCTCAGGCCTTCTGTCAGACCAAAGTGCTCCATTGCATCCTTATAAGCCATATAACGCTCAAAGAAGGACTGACAGTGGTTTTTATCCCCCGCAAAGCTGATGCGTTTTTTGCCGCGCTGGACCATGTGGGCCACCACATTCTGGATCTCAATGCGGTTTTCCATATAAAGGCGGTCAGCTTTAAGAGGAGGACGCATCTCCATCACAGGGGTGTCTACAAACAGCAGCGGAACATCCAGATTGCACAGCATCTGTGCGTAGTCATAGTCGAATACTTCAAAGCAGATGATGCCGGCTGTGCGCTGGATGTTGAGAGAAGATGGAAGTTTTTTCTCTTTCAGCTCTATGGGAGAAATGCGATGAATGGTCATGCCGCTGTGCAGATGGTCGATTTCCGCCTGGAAACGATCCAGCATCATGGAGGAAAAGTGAGAGCTGCTCAGAAACTGGGTCGTCAGCATGGCGATCTCCCGTTTGTCACTCGGCAGAAGGAAAGGCTCTGCTGCTTTTGCAGCGTCTTCCTGAAACAGTGGCAGATAGGCAAACTGCTTATAGCCCATTTCGGCGGCTTTGCGCAGGATCTTTTCCCGTGTGGCATCTGCCAGCACACCGGTGTTGTTGATGGCCTTTGAAACTGTGTTGCGGGAAAGCTGCAGTTCGTTTGCAATATCCTGAATGGTGACTTTGGTTGCCATAAGTCATCCTCTTTCTTTTATAAATAAAGTCTGGTGACGGATCTTATTCTTTATGCCTCCAGTATAGTGCAAATGCACAAATTAGTCAAACGTAAAAATGCAAATCATCATTTTGCATATTTGCACTTGTTCAAATTTGTGCACCTGTACAAATGCACAGTATTTCTTTATGTATCCCATGAATTATCATTGACATTCGCTTGTTTGCGTGGTATAAATGAATTACAGAGTTTTACATTTGCACAATCGAAGTGAAGAAAACGTAAAATTCAAAGGTGCAAACGTAAAACACGAGTCGAACGGCAAGCAAATCAAAAAGGAGGAGAATGATTCATGAAAGCAAAGACGGCCTCGCCGGAAACGGCTGTGCTGATAGCAGAACGCAAGCTGCACAACACATGGGTCTACATCAAACGGCATTGGCAGCTTTACCTGTTGTTCCTGCTGCCTGCCGTGGCGCTGACGCTGGTGTTCAAGTACGCTCCCATGGGCGGCGTGCTGATCGCGTTCCAGAAGTACAATCCCTTCAAAGGTATCTGGGGCAGCGAGTGGGTAGGCTTCAAAAACTTTACCCGCTTCATGTCCTCGCCGGACTTCCAGCGCTATCTGATCAACACCCTGAAGCTGAGCGTCTACGGTCTGCTGTGGGGCTTCCCGATCCCTATCCTGCTGGCATTCCTGCTCAACCGTATCGAGAGCAAGAAGATCAAGCAGAAGGTGCAGCTGGTGCTGTATATGCCCAACTTCATCTCGGTCATCGTGCTGTGCGGTATCGTCCGGGTGCTGCTGAGTGTCACCGGTCCTGTGAACGGCCTGCTTCACACCAGCATCAACTTCATGACGCTGCCGGAAGCGTTCCGCCCCATCTACATCATCAGCGGCATCTGGCAGGGTGCCGGCTGGGCATCCATCATGTACACCGCATCCCTTTCTAACGCCAGCAAAGATCTGAAGGAAGCTGCTATGATCGACGGCGCAAACCTGATCCAGCAGATCATGACAGTGGAGTGGCCCGCCATTAAGGATATGGTCGTTATTCAGTTCATCCTGCAGGCAGGCAACATCATGAGCATCGGTTTTGAAAAGGCCTATGCCCTGCAAACTGACCTGAACCTGAACACTGCCGAGATCATTGCAACGTACGTTTATAAAAAGGGCCTGTTGGACGGCGATTACAGCTTTTCCACGGCAGTCGGTCTGTTCAACACCGTTGTCAACGTCATCCTGCTGATCGCAGTGAACAAGGTCGTTGCCAAAATGAACGATGGCAAGGGCTTGTAAGGAGGGGTTTACCATGGCAAAACAGAAAAAATCAAAAATGGCCCTCTACACCAGACAAGATAAGATCATCCTGTACTGCGGCTACGCACTTCTGGGCTTGTTCCTGCTGGCGATCATCGTTCCGATGATCTACATCGTCATCGCGTCCTTTATGGACCCGGTCACTCTGCAAAACAAGGGCATCTCCTTTGATTTCAGCAAGTGGAGTCTGGATGCTTACCAGCGTGTCGTTTCGGACAAGCAGATCTGGGTCGGCTTCAAGAACGCAATCCTTTACTCGATCATCTTCACCATCATCTCGGTAGCTGTGACGATGCTTGCCGCTTATCCCATGTCGCTGCCGGACTTCAAAGGCAAAAAGATCTTCAACACCTTGTTTGTGATCACGATGTTTTTCAGCGGCGGTCTGATCCCCACCTACCTGCTCATCAACAATCTGGGTCTGCTGGATTCCATGTGGGCGGTCATTCTGCCGGGAGCATTCAGCGTGTGGAACATGATCATTGCCCGTACCTATTATCAAGGCATCCCGCGTGAGCTGCGTGAAGCTGCGGATGTGGATGGAGCCAGCGAGATGCTTTACTTCTTCAAGATCCTGCTGCCCGTCTGTATGCCGGTGGTGGCAGTTCTGGCTCTGTGGCAGTTCGTGGCAATGTGGAACAGCTACTTTGACGCCATGATCTACCTGAACAGTGCATCGAAGCAGCCGCTGCAGCTGGTGCTGCGTTCCATCCTGATCCAGAGCCAGCCGGAATCCGGCATGATCGCAGATATCCAAAGTACTGCCGAACGTGCGAAGATGGCAGAGCTGCTCAAATATGCAACCATTATTATTTCCAGTCTGCCGCTGCTGGTGATGTATCCCTTCTTCCAGAAGTATTTTGATGCCGGCATCATGGCTGGTTCCATTAAAGGCTGAGGATATTCCAGAATTTTATGAGCCGGTACGCTCATCTGTTACACGAAAAAAGAAACATGAAAAAGGAGAAAATACCATGAAAAAGCTGATCTCTCGCCGCAACTTCCTCAAGGTCTGCGCTCTGGCGGGCTCTGCCGCTGCTCTGTCTGCCTGTGGCGGCGGCAAATCCACCGGCAGCAACAATTCTGCTGCCGCAGCTGTGGATGTGACTGGTGCCGTTACATTTCCGCTGTCCGAAAAGGTCACCTTTACCGGTATGACCAGCTTCCCTGTGGGCAGCGAATCCGAGCCGAACAACCGCACCATCTTCAAGCGTCTGGAAGAGCAGACCAATGTGCATATCGACTGGACCGCTATCCAGTCCGACCAGTGGAGCGATAAGATCACCCTGAATATGTCCAACCCCAACACCCTGACGGATTTTGTTTTTACTGCTGATTTTACCGACAGCAATCTGCTGCGCTACGCAGATCAGGGTGTCATCCTCAATCTGGAAGACTACATTGACAACAATATGCCTTATCTCCAGAAGGTCTTTGAGCAGTACCCGGAGTACCGCACCATGTGCACCGACAGCGATGGCCACATCTGGGCACTGCCCTGGATCGAGCAGCTCGGCGCAGAAAAGACCGCCATCCAGACCATTGGCAACATGAGCTTCATCAATACCAAGTGGCTGAACTTCCTCGGTCTGTCGATGCCCACCACAGTGGACGAGTTTGAGCAGGTGCTGATGGCATTCCGTGATAACGCCGCTTCTCTCAAGGCAGAGTATGGCATTGACGGCGACATCATCCCCATGTCCTGCATCGTCAACAACGGCGATCAGGACCCCAGCATCCTCATCAATGGCTTTGGCGAAGGCTACGGCGATGCAGACAAGGACCGCCATATCGCCGTTACCAACGACCGGAAAGTCATCTGTGCCGCCACCCAGCAGGGCTACCGCGATGGTCTGGACTGGCTGCACAAGCTGTATGCCGAGAAGCTCATCGACCCGGAGTGCTTCACGCAGGAGTGGTCCACCTATGTTTCCAAGGGCAAGGCTGGCCGCTATGGTGTCTGCTTCAGCTGGGATATTGCCAACATCGACAACCTGACCGACTGGGAGCCGCTGCCTGCCCTGACCGCCGATACCCGAAATATCACTCCGCAGAACGGCTCTTTCACCAGCGGCTTTGCCCGCGGCAGGTGCGTTGTCACCGCAAAGGCGGCTAATCCTGCACTGGTTTGTGCATGGCTGGATCAGATGTACGCACCCCTCCAGTCTCCGCAGAACAACTGGGGTACTTACGGCGATGCGGAAGGCTTTAACATTTTTGAACTGTCCACCAACGATAAGGGCGAGCCCATGCTGAAGCACGCTCCTCTGGGCGATGCTTCTCCCGTGGAAGTCCGTGAAGCGCAGTGTGTCAGTGGACCTCTGGCGGTTCTGGATGATTACTATGGTGTATACGTTACCTGCCCGGACGATGCACAGTATCGTCTGGACTGGATCAAGGAGATCTACACCCCGGATATGAACAACGATTATGTCTATCCCAATGTCTTTATGAGCAACGAGGACACCGAGCAGGTCTCTAACCTGCAGGCAGATCTGCAGACCTACATGAATACGCAGAAGGCCAACTGGATCATGAACGGCACTACGGATGCAGAGTGGAACGAATATCTGAGCAAGCTGGAAGCCTACGGCCTGTCCGACTATCTGGGCATTATGCAGAAATATCTGGATGCTTACTACGCATAAGAATTCTTTCCCTTGGAGGATTCCATGAACGATTTGACTTTACAAAAAGCCCGTGCCTACGAGGCAGAGCACGGCGCTGCCATTTCCCCGGCGGAACGCCCTGCCTACCACATGACCCCCTATGTGGGCTGGCTCAACGACCCCAACGGCTTCTCTTATTATAAAGGGAAGTATCACCAGTTCTATCAGTATAATCCCTACGATGTGCGGTGGGCGCCCATGCACTGGGGTCACGCGGTCAGCACCGACCTGCTGCACTGGGAGTATCTGCCCTGTGCGCTTGCACCGGATTCCCCGGCAGACAATGGCCCCGGCTGTTTCTCCGGCTCTGCCACCCAGATGGATGACGGCAGGCAGCTGCTGATGTACACCAGCGTGGTGGCAGAAAAGCAGCCCAATGGGGAGATGCGGGACATCCAGACCCAGAGCATTGCCATCGGTGACGGTCTCGACTACGAAAAGCCTGCCTGCAACCCGGTGCTGACCCAGAAAGACCTGCCGGAAGGCTTCAGCAAGTTCGACTTCCGGGACCCCAAGATCTGGCGTGAGGCCGATGGCACCTACTCTGCTGTTACCGTCTGCCTGACCGAGGATGGCAGCGGCGCAGCGGTACTGTTCCAGAGCAAGGACGGCTTCGACTGGCACTTTGTCACGGTGCTGGAACGCTGCAACAATCAGTACGGCAAAATGTGGGAGTGCCCGGACTTCTTCCCGCTGGACGGCAAACAGGTCCTGATGCTGGGGCCCATGGAGATGCTGCCCAAGGGCGAGTTTCACAACGGTCACAATGTGATCGCCTTCATCGGCAGCTACGACGAAGCTACCCACACCTTCACCAGGGAAAATGTACAGCTGATGGACGGCGGCATCGACTTCTACGCCACCCAGACCACTCTTGCCCCGGATGGCCGCCGGCTCATGACCGCATGGCTGCAGACCTGGTCGGACACCGAGGATAAGCCGCAGGGCTGCAAGTGGTTCGGACAGACCATCTGCCCGCGCGAACTGCACATCAAGGATGGGCGCATTCTTCAGACCCCGGTGCGGGAGCTGGATGCCGTCCACGGCAAGCGCACCCTGCACGAAAATGTGACGGTGCAAAGCGAAACCTCTCTGGAAGGCATCAAGGGCCGTGTGGCGGATCTGACCGTCACGGTGCAGCCCGGCGAATACCGCTCCTTTACCCTGAAGCTGGCCGCCGATGCAGACCATCACACCAGCCTGACCTACGACCCCTACACCTCCGAGCTGACGCTGGACCGCAGCCATGCCGGTTCCCGTGCAGACATCGTTCACAGCCGCAGCTGCAAAGTACGCAGCCAGAACGGTGCGCTCAAGCTCCGCATCCTGCTGGATAAAAACAGCGTGGAGGTCTTTGTCAACGATGGTGAGCAGACCATGACCGCATGGATCTACACCCCGCAGTCTGCCGATGGCATCACCTTTGCTGCCGATGGCAAAGCAACTGTTACGGCAGAACAGTTTGAACTGGACCTGTAATCAGATATTCCCTTCATTTCTCCTTCATTGAATACAGCCCCGCTTTGGTTTCTTCTTCGCCAAAGTGGGGCTGTGTTTGTTATGTCATTGTTCTTTCAGCCTGCCGTGGTCACAGCTGAGGGAGAGATAATGCTCGATCTCCCCACCCAGTACCATCTGTGCATACTCCAAAGGCTTATTATAGAGCAGCCAGTCCAGTTCTGCCCGCTGTGCCGGGGTGTTGCCGTGCTCGTCCTCCACGGCGATGCAGTCAATGGAAAGGATGGTGCCACCCTCGAACCGAGCTTCCACCCGGTTGGTGTCCATGTTGTAGCGGCAGGAAAGTAGTTTGTTCATAAGAAAGCCCCCATGTTTTTCACATTTACTTCTTCTGCGGTGGAAAGTTCCGGCTGCCCGTTTGCAAATCCATAAATCCACTTTCTGATGCAGCCCTTTATAGGTCCACACCCGCCTACCACACAGCCGTTTCTACTGCCAAACCGGAACTTGTCGAGGCGAGGCCCCTCCATCTTGCTTACGCAAGACCGTTCGGTCGCTTAAAAGCCCCACTGGGGCTTTCATTGCTGCGCAAACGCGGAATTTACTGCTCAATCGGCTTCATCGTGGGGAGTTGGTGCAGGTATTTCTCGCCGTGTATTTGCCAAGCACCAAGTTTCATAAATATGGAATGATCTACCGGACGACGGCAAAAGAAAAAAGCCGTCGTATAGCAGACATATCCGCGCGCCCATTTTGAAGCGGCGGCTCAATTTTCAGAGCCGCCGCTTCTTTGTGTTTACACAAACCAATGATGACTTGCAGGGATAAGTCTCCGTCTCCTTTATAAATGATGAAATTGGCAGAATGTTCCACACAATTTTCTATCAAAACGATTTTCATTATGCTGCATTCATTCTGCCGGGCTTATGAAAAGGCAGGCATTTTTCTTGCTTTCATCATCCTGCAAACAGATGGTTAAGCACTACTGGGTATCAATATCAAAAAAGTCTTTATTTGAGTTCAGAATTCATTGAAGATCAAAGGATCATTCGGATTGCAATTCCTGTATGAATATGCTATGATTACGTTGAAAACCATTTGTGTTTCAACTGATCAAACAGGGAGCGTATGAACAGCCATGAAGCGTTTGCAGGATATTGCAGATCAAGTTGGTGTAAGCCGGACAACCGTGTCCAATGTGCTGCACGGCAACACCAAAAAAGTCTCCAAGGAAATGATCCGGAAAATTTCGGAAATTCTGAACCAGGAGGGCTATGTCCCGAATACATCTTCCCGTGAGCTGACCCGCAAAGGGTCCTGCATCATTGGACTGGTGCTGGGCTACAACTGTGTCCACGGCATCCCTTCTCTGCGCGATACCTTTGTGGCAGAACTTCTGTCTGGTGTAGAAGAGACAGCCCATCGAAACGGATATTATGTCATGCTGATCAATGGCCAGGACAAAAATACGGACCAGGTGGCAGAGATTGCCTCCCGATGGAATGTGGATGGTCTTGTCGTCCTGGGACTGGACGAAAAGAAATACAAGGAGCTGCGCAGGCAACTCAACAAATATATGGTCCTGATTGACACCTATCCCGAGGCGGAGTACCACTACGTCAACGTGGGGACTGATGATTTCGGCGGCGGCGCCATGATTGCAAAGTATCTGCTGGACAACGGGTACACCCAGGCCATCTTTGCCGCCGAGTGTGATACCGGCGCAGACCATTACCGCTGGAAAGGATTTCAGCATCAGATGCGCTCTGCCGGGATTGACTGCGGAGAAGAGCGCCATATTCTTCTCCCCGAGGATCTTTCTCTGCGCCGTGTCATGTACGGCCACTATTTGGATCGCTTTGTCCAGGCCAGGGCTGTGGCCCTGGCCTCTGACTATGATGCGGCGGAAGTGATGAATTATCTGCAGGACCACGGCATACAGGTGCCGGAGCAGGTCTCCGTCACCGGGTTTGACGACTGCATCTATGCAGAACTCATGCATCCCCCTCTGACGACAGTGCGTCAGAACGTCCCGGCCAAAGCAGAGGCCGCCGTGGAACTGCTGGTGCGCCTGATTCGGCAGGAACCGGTGGAGTGTAAAAATTACGTTCAGCCTGTTGAACTGATCCGCCGCAACTCGGTGCGCGAATCAACCCCCAACGCCGCGCCCTGGTCACAAGATCTGCACAAAACCCACAAATAATTCTTGTGGCATTTATCAGTTTCGTAGGAAGCGTTGCGCAAAACCCACAAATAATTTTTGTGGTATTTATCAGTTTCGTAGGAAACGTTGCGCGAAACCCTTTTCAAATCCTCTTCGGTTTTGTATAATGAGCTCGTCAAAAAGACACGCTGCGCAGCCTGTCAGAACGAGACATATACAAACTGGAAGAGGATTTGTTTTTTGTATCCTGGATGGAGCAGACAAAAAACGAATTCCGGAAAATCTGACTGAACATCGTGGAGGATTTTATCATGAGAAAGATTTCGCGCAGATCGTTTTTGAAGGCCGCCACCGTTGCCTGTGCACTCACCGCACTGACCGCCTGCGGAGGCGGCGATGAATCTGCCGCCGTTTCTGTGGCCAAGGACGAAAACGGAGCCTATGTGGACACCCTGACCATCACCTTGGGCCGTTTTGCGGAACCTTCTGCCGCTGCCCTGTTCCCGGAAGGCCAGACTTTTGAAGACAACGCCTACACCCGTTACATTGAATCCAAGCTCAACGTGGATCTGGTGGACAGCTTTGAAGCAGGCGGTGACGCTTTCACCAACCAGCTGGCCACCTGCGTCGCCTCGGGCGAACTGCCCGACATCATGACCGTCATCAGCTACGACACCTTTGTCGAGATGGTGAACAACGGCCTGACCTATGACATGACCGATGTGTACGAGGAGTACGCCTCTGACTACATCAAGAGCCTCTACGATTCCTACGACGGCCGCTGCCTGAGCATGGCAACCTTTGACGGCCGGCTGATGGGTATTCCCGGCACGAACCCCGACAACAGCGTCCCTGTCCTGTGCTGGATGCGCAAGGACTGGCTGGACAAGCTGGGCATCAACCCCGACCCCGACGGCGACCTGTGCATCACGCTGGATGACATCGCCGCTGTGGCCAAGGCCTTTGTGGACGCCAATGTAGGCGGCGGCAACAGCACCGTGGGCATGGCTTTTTCCGGCAATGATATCGGCGATGCCATGTGCATCGCCAACGCCATGGGCGGCTACATCGACCGATGGATCGAAAACCCCGACGGCACCATGAGCTGGTCCACCCTGACGCCCGAAGTCAAAGCTGCCTGGGCCAAGATGAACGAGTGGTACGAGGAGGGCATCCTGGATCCCCAGTTCGGCACCCGCACCACCGATGACATCAACGCCATGATGATCAACAACGAGCTGGGCATCGTCTTTGGCGCATGGCATATCCCCGACTGGCGTCTGAGCAGCGTCAAGGCCCTGGTGCCGGAGGCCGAGTACATCGCCTATACGGTGGCCGATGACAACGGCATCGTCCACACCTACCACGAAAACGCCGCCGAGCGGTTCCTGGTGGTCAGCAAGGACTGCAAGTATCCCCAGGTGGCAGTGGAAATGCTGAACATCCTCTATGACGATCTGGCCCGCGCCACTGCGGAAACCGCGCCGGAAGTCATCGCCTACATCAACGCCGGCGGACACAACGAGGGCCGTCCCTATTACATGGAAGTCCTGCCCTCCAACAATCCCTCCATTTACTACACCGAGCACATGGCCGTCATCAACGGCGAGATGACCCCTGAGGAAACCACCATTGCCGAGAACAGAGGCTCTTCCCAGGCCATTCTGGACTACCTGAAGGATCCCCAGAACGTCACTGAGGAAACCCTGGGCGGTTGGCACTTCTATGAGTCCCGCATCATCGGCCTGGGCGCATCCATCGATGCGCTGGAAAAGAACGGCAACGCCGAATGGATCACCCCCAAGTATCCCCCCACCACCCCCACCAGCGAGCAGAAAAAGGCAACCCTGGACAAGACCGAGCTGGAGGCCTATGTGGCAATCGTGACCGGCGCACAGCCCATCGATTATTTCGATACCTTTGTCAGCGAATGGAAGCGTCTGGGCGGCGACGCAATCGCCCAGGAAGTCCAGGAATACTTTGCACAGTAACAAAGGGGGTGGAAACGGATGAAAAATCAGGTCAAAAAGAGCCACGCAAACCAGGCCTATCAACTGTATTACCACGGCATGATGCTCCCTGGTTTCATCTTCCTGATTCTGTTCAACTTTGTTCCGATGTTCGGCGCCATCATGGCCTTTCAGGACTACAGACCCGCCAAAGGGTTTTTCGGTTCTGACTTTGTGGGCCTCAAACATTTCAAATACCTGTTCGAAATGCCAGACAGCTTTGAGCTGTTCCGCAACACCCTGATCATCGCCCTGGGCAAAATCGTCTTGACCACCATCATGTCCATCGCCTTTGCGATTCTGCTCAATGAGGTCAAGAACAGGACCCTGAAAAAGTCGGTTCAGACGGTGGTTTACCTGCCTCACTTCCTGTCCTGGGTTGTGCTGGCTCTGGTCGTCAAGAATCTGTTCAACCTGGACGGCTCCGTCAACGCAATGCTGGGCACCTCGCTGAACTGGCTGGGCAGCAACTCCCTGTTCCAGCCCCTGCTGATCCTGACCGACACCTGGAAAGAGTTCGGTTATGGCTCCATCGTCTATCTGGCAGCCATCACTTCCATCGACTCGACCCTTTACGAGGCTGCTTCCATCGATGGCGCCACCTGGTGGAAAAAGGTCTGGCATGTCACCCTGCCCGGCATCCGCACCACCATCGTCCTGATGGCCGTCATGAATTTGGGCAACATCCTGAACGCCGGTTTCGACCAGGTCTATAACCTGTACAGCGCATCGGTCTATGCCACCGGTGATATTCTGGACACCTATGTGTACCGCGTCGGCCTGCAGGGCCTGCAGTACAGCTTCGGTACCGCCGTGGGCCTTTTGAAGTCCGTGATCGCCTTTGTTCTGATGATCGGCGCCAACAAGCTGGCTCAGAAGTACACCGACAGCAAAATTTTCTAAGGAGGTCCGTCTGGCAATGAAAGTTGATAAACTCCGCACTGTCATCATCTACATCATTATTATTCTGCTGGGCCTAGTCTGTCTGCTGCCGCTGCTGAACATTGTTGCCATCTCCTTCTCCTCCTCTGCAGCAGTGGAAGGCAACATGGTAGGGCTGATCCCGGTGGGATTCAGCACCGCAGCCTATAAGAAGATCCTGGAGGACTCCCAGTTCTGGCACTCCTTCCTGATCTCGGTGGAGCGGGTTGTGCTGGCCCTGATCATCAACTTTGTGCTGATCGTACTGATGGCTTATCCCCTCTCCAAAACCAACGCACAGTTCCGGGGCCGCAACATCTATGCAAACCTGATGATCTTTGCCATGCTTTTCAACGGCGGCATGATCCCCACCTTCCTGGTTGTCAAATCCTACGGCCTGCTCAATACCGTCTGGGCCCTGGTTTTGCCGGGAGCCGTGCCCATCTTCAATGTCATCCTGGTGATGAACTTCTTTGCTGCCGTTCCCAAAGAGCTTGAGGAAGCCGCCTTCATTGACGGCGCCAACCCGTTCCAGGTTCTGACCAAGATCTTCATCCCCATTTCCAAGCCGGTTCTGGCCACCGTATCCCTGTTCAGCATTGTGGGCAGCTGGAACGACTTCTACAGCGGCCTGATCTACATGTCCAAAGCCGCCTATTATCCCCTGATGACCTATATCCAGAGTCTGCAGATCAACGTGGAAGATCTGATCAAGCAGGGCAATCTGTCTGCCGTGGTGGATTCTGCCTCCCTGGGCAACACCAACCTCAATGCAGCCAAGATCGTTATTGCAGTTATCCCGCTGCTGCTGATCTATCCCCTGCTGCAGCGGTACTTCGTTTCCGGCATTGTGGTGGGCTCGGTTAAGGGCTAATTTATATTCTTGCTAATTTATATTCTTTCAGAGCGCTCCGGAGACGGGGCGCTCTGTCTGACAAAACAACCATTCAGTCACTTTTATTTGGGAGAACGGTATGATTCAAAAGTATCTCTATGGTGTCCCCTTTGACACCGAATCGGTGGTCGCACCAATCCCTGCAAGCCAAGGCGAACCCCCTGTGGGAACGGTCAAAACCAGCGAGTCCGGCTTCTGCTTTGCCTGCCCCCTGGCGGAGGGCGACCGGGTCTACGGCCTGGGCGAAGCCAACCGCGGCATCAACAAGCGGGGCTTTGTCTACGTCAGCGACAATGTGGACGACGGCCTCCACACCGAAAACAAGCAGCGAATGTACGCCGCCCACAACTTCATCGTGATCTCGGGCCAGCAGAATCTGGGGCTGTTCTTCGACTATCCCGCCCGGATTCAGTTTGACATCGGCTTCACCCGCAGGGATTGGCTGGAAGTCACCTGTGAGCGGGCCGACCTGGCCCTTTACGTCATCACCGGCGACAGCGCCTGCGATGTGGTCAAGCAGTTCCGGGCCATCATCGGCCGCAGCTACATCCCGCCCAAATTTGCCTTTGGCTTTGGCCAGAGCCGCTACGGCTACAAGACCCAGGCCGACTTTGAAGAGGTGGTTGCCAAACACCGCCAGGCCCACATTCCCCTGGACATGGTGTACATGGACATCGACTACATGGACCACTACAAGGACTTCACCGTCAACCCGGAGAATTTCCCCGATTTTTCTGGTTTTGTATCCAAGATGAAAGAGCAGGGCGTCCGGCTGGTGCCCATCGTCGACGCCGGCGTCAAGGAGGAAGCAGGCTATTCGGTCTGCGACGAGGGCAAGGAAAAGGGCTACTTCTGCAAGCGGGCCGACGGAACCGATTTTGAGGGAACCGTCTGGCCGGGGTGGAGCCACTTCCCCGACGTGCTGAACCCCGAGGCCCGAGCCTGGTTCGGCAGCCAGTACAAGGCTCTGACCGACTGCGGCATCGAGGGCTTCTGGAACGACATGAACGAGCCCGCCATCTTCTACTCCCGGGAGGGGCTGGCCGAGCGGCTGGATCATCCGCCGGTTCCCCATGAAGACGGCACCATCGAGCATTTTGGCCAGGCCATCGGCTGGCTCAATCTGTCCAATGCGCCGGAAGACTACGCCCGCTTTTATCACAAGGTGGACGGCAAAATGGTCCGCCACGACCAGGTCCACAACCTCTACGGCTACAACATGACCCGGGCCGCCTCGGAGGGGCTGGCCAGCATTGCCCCTGGCAAACGGTTTCTGCTGTTCTCCCGGTCTTCCTGCATCGGGATGCACCGGTACGGCGGCATCTGGACCGGCGACAACCACTCCTGGTGGAGCCACTTGCTGCTGAACCTCAAGATGCTGCCCTCCCTCAATATGTGCGGTTTCCTGTATGTGGGAGCCGACCTGGGTGGCTTCAACGCCGACACCAGCCGGGATCTGCTGCTGCGGTGGCTGGCGCTGGGGGTGTTCACCCCCCTGATGCGCAACCACTCGGGCTGCGACACCCGCCGGCAGGAGTTCTACCAGTTTGAGGGCCCCGAGGACTTCCGCAGCGTCATCGAGACCCGCTACCGGCTGATCCCCTACCTCTACAGCGAATACATGAAGGCAGCGCTGAACGGCGATATGCTGTTCAAGCCCCTGGCCTTCGTCTACCCCGAAGACGAGATCGCCCTTCAGACCGAGGACCAGCTGATGCTGGGCAATGAGGTGATGATTGCCCCGGTCTACACCCAGAACGCCACCGGACGGATGGTGTATCTGCCCGAGGAGATGCTGTTTGTCAAGTTCGGCCCCGAGGGCCGCATCACACAGGAAGTCCTCCCCGCCGGCACCCACTTTGTGAAGGTGGCCCTCAACGAGGTACCTCTGTTCATCCGCAAAGGCGCCTGCATCCCGGTGGCGGACCCCGCCCAGACGGTGGCCGACATCGACCCCGCCACCATCCGGATGATCGGCTGGCCCGGGGCCAGCTATGACCGCTACGACGACGACGGGGTCACCATCCCCGCAGAATAAGGAGGAATTGCCATGGACCGCAAATGGTGGAAAGAAAGCATCGTATACCAAATCTACCCCAGCAGCTTCCAGGACTCGGACGGGGACGGCATCGGAGACCTGAACGGCATCCGTTCCCGGCTGGATTACCTGAAGGATCTGGGGGTCAATGTGCTGTGGCTGTGCCCCATCATGGACTCCCCCATGGATGACAACGGCTACGACATCTCCAACTACCGGGCCATCAACCCCCGGTTTGGCACCATGGAGGACTTCGACGCCCTGCTGGTCGAGGCCCATCAGCGGGGCATCCGCATTGTGATGGACCTGGTGGTCAACCACACCTCGGACGAGCACCCCTGGTTCATCGAGAGCCGCAAGTCGGTGGATAACCCCTACCGAGACTACTATATCTGGAAGCCGGGCAAAGACGGCCACGAGCCCAACAACTGGGGCGCCAGCTTCGGCGGCTCGGCCTGGAAATACGACCCCCAGACCGATATGTATTACCTGCACCTGTTCTCCCCCAAGCAGCCCGACCTGAACTGGGAGAACCCCAAAGTCCGAGACGAAGTGTTCAACATGATGACCTGGTGGTTTGACAAGGGCATCGACGGGTTCCGGATGGACGTCATCAGTATGATTTCCAAGGACCAGCGCTTTCCGGATGGCGAGAAACACGGACTGTATGGCAATGGCGGTCCCTACTATGTCAATGGGCCCCGCATCCATGAATTTTTGCAGGAGATGAACCGGCGGGTCCTCTCGAAATACGACATTATGACGGTGGGCGAGACCCCCGGCGCCACGGTGGAAAACGCCCCCCAGTATGCGGGGCTGGACGGCAAGGAGCTGAACATGGTCTTCCCATTTGATCACGTCGGCATTGGGGACGGACCCCTGGGCAAGTGGACCACCCAGCGCTACGATTTTATGCAGCTCAAGAAAATTCTCAGTCATTGGCAGACCGGCCTGGACGGCAAAGCCTGGAATAGCCTGTTCTGGGGCAACCACGATCAGCCCCGGGCTGCATCCCGCTGGGGCGATGACTCGCCCCTCTCCGCCAAGATGCTGGCCATCTGCCTGCTGAGCCTGCAGGGTACGCCCTACATCTATGAGGGCGATGAACTGGGGATGACCAACGCCTATTTCAAAGATCTCAGCCAGTACCGGGATATCGAAAGTCTCAACGCCTTCAAGGAGCTGACCGGCGCAGGCTTGATTTCTGCAGACGAAATGATGGAGTGCCTGGCCCTCCGCAGCCGGGACAACGCCCGCACCCCGGTCCAGTGGGACGACTCCCCTAACGCCGGTTTTACCATCGGCACCCCCTGGATTGAGGTCAACCCCAACTATACCGCCATCAACGCCGCCGCCGAGGAAAAAGACCCGGACTCGGTGCTCAACTACTACAAGCAGATGATCGCCCTGCGCAAGAGCCATTTGGGGCTGATTTACGGCTCCTTCCAGCTTCTGGCCGAGGAGAACCCCCAGGTCTTTGCCTACCGGCGTACCCTGGCCGAGACCGGCGAGAACTACCTGATCGCTTGCAACTTCTCAGACAAGGACGCGGCCTTCACAATTCCCGCTGATTTTGCGGGGGCTCGGCGCCTGATCGGCAATTATCCTGACACCGCTCCCACCGGCGCTGTGACCCTGCGCCCCTATGAGGCCTTTGTGCTCCAGAAGTAAACCAGGTGATACCCTATGAATGACTTTTTCGACCTGGATGCCCCTCTGTTCCGTTTCTTAACCCGGGTTGCGGATATGGTGATTCTCAGCCTGCTGTGGCTAATAGGAAGCCTGCCGTTGTTTACCTTGGGCATTTCCAGCACAGCCCTCTATTATGCAGTGAACAAGTCCCTAATTGAGGACCGGGGAACGGTCAGCGAGGAATTTTTCCGGGCCTGCCGCCGGAGCTTCCGACAGGCAACTTTGAGCTTTCTTGCTCTGGCAGTGCCGGAGAGCATTCTGCTGGCTGACTGCTTTATGACCCATTACCTCAAGGGGCAACAGGCAGCGACGGGTAATCCCTGGATCATTTTTACGGTGCTGAGTACCTGTGGGCTGGCCTGGATGATCTACAACGCAGCCTATGCGGCAAGATTCGACGACCCGGTCAAAAAGACGGTGTTGCAGTCCGGTGCCATGGCATTGCTCCATTTTGACAAAAGTCTGCTGCTTTTGGTGGTGCTGGCTGCGTTCGGCCTGCTGACAGCATTCTGCCCGCCGCTGATCCTTCTGGCACCTGCCGGATATGCGCTGTTTGCCCGGTGGGTCCTTGAGAAAAAGGTGTTCTATCAATATCTTCCCGATATAGACGATGGCATAGACAAGGAGAATAAAGACTGTTCCCATCAGGATTGATCGTTCCTCCAATTTGACCATTCTTTTCTACCAAAGGCAGGGGGCCTGACAGATGATCTGTCAGGCCCCCTGCCAATTATTAAGAACTTGAGTGAAGAAAAACTACCAGCTAAGCTGGTGGAATAAAAACGGCTTTAGCCCTAGACAAAGAGAAACCTCTCTGTAGAATAGAGTGTGGGTTTGCCAACCACATTCTAGGAACAGAGAGGTTTCTCTTTGAAATGAAAAATAACAAAGACATAGATAGTTTAAGCCATACGACATGGAGATGTCAATACCATGTAGTGTTTGCACCGAAATACCGTCCATCGTGACGGTCAGAACTTTTTTCATTGGTAAACCCTCCTTTGATGGATTCGGGAAGTCCAGCCCGAAAACAAAAAAGCGCGTTCCTCTTTCTGTTCCGAGAGAACAGCGAGTAAACGCGCTATGTATGGAGAAAAGTCTTTTATACGGTTTTGGGCAGGAATGTGGAAAATAGATTTACACAAATTATCTTGTATTTACATGGATTTACAGAAAAGCGGCTACCAATTTTAGCAGAGAGCCGGGAAACAGAGTCCAAAAGGTGCTTTATGGGGCTTCATTAGCTGGAAACCTGATTTTATTAGCTGGAACCGAAAATTCTGCTAATGGCATTAGCTGGCTAATTTTGGTGATAGGTTCAAAATGAAAAATGCGAAGATCGTCTTTCACATGGAAAAATGACCTTCGCATTTTCTTAAAGGGATACCCCAGACAGGATTCGAACCTGCGGTCTCCTCCTTAGGAGCGTGGAACGTTAGGCATGGAGGACGTTATGAACAAGAGCGGTATTATTTTCTGTATTTTCGAACACCGTAATATTTTTACGATAATTTAAAAATGCCTCGAAAAAATATTTCATTGAATTGAGCTTTGTGATATAATAATAGCACAGCAAAAATTGTGTTAGGGAGGACAAACAATATGCTCACCAAGATTACGCTTGATAATTTCAAGTCGTTTAAAAACAAAACTACCGTTGACCTGGCTAAAACTAATTATACGATCCTTCCGCAGAATGTTGCGGACAACGGCATTCTGAAGGGGTGTATTTTTGTTGGTGCAAATGCTTCCGGTAAATCTACAATTATTCTCGGAGTGAAACTACTCCTTGATTTTCTCTTTTCTGAAAGAAATCTTAATTCAGGTATCTTCCTCTGTATGTTTGGAAACGGACCGTGTTATTCGCTTTCCTATGAATTCCTGGTCGAAAAGAAGAAGATTAATTATTTTTTTGAGGTTGATGTGGTCAAAAAGATCATTTCTGAAAAGCTTTGGATTGATGATGCGCTTATGCTTGAAAGAATGGGGCTTTCGGCAAAGTCGTACATTGCCGAACCAGCTGGGGTGAACTATGATGAAGCAGATGTCAGCAAGGACACACTGTTTTTACGGACGCTGTACTTTAACACAAAGTTTACTTCCAATCCTACGCTGAGTGCATGGATGGACTATCTAAAAAAATCTATATATATCAACATGTTTGACAAGAACATTATCTCTTATGGCAAAGCAGAAGTATCGGTTGCACGTTATCTTGACACGAGTGGTTGCGAATCAATCAATCGTTTCTTTGACGAATACAACTTTGAACAGAACATCGAATATGATCACAGCAGCAAGGGCGGTAATGTACGTTTTGTTGTCGAAGGAGATAACACTGAAAAAGGAATCTTTTTCAAGCGTAAGGGCATCGAAGTACCGATTCCTTTTGTAGAAGAATCTCTTGGCAATCAAAATCTTCTCCGTATCCTTCCAGCATTTCTGAATGTTATCAATAGCGGAGGTATGCTTCTAATTGATGAGTTTTCAAGCGGATTCCATAATGAACTTGAAAGCCTTATGGTTAGATACTTTATGGAAAAAGCCGACCGGGCGCAGATGTTATTCGTTTCCCATTCAACAAATCTACTCAGTAATTCTATTCTCCGTCCCGACCAAGAGTATTCTGTCGAATTTCAAAATGGAAACGGAAGTACAGTAAGGAGATTCTCATCGGAACAGCCGCGATCTGCGCAAAACATTGAAAAGATGTATGTCAGCGGCGTTTTTGGCGGTCTTCCTGAATATAAAGAGGTGAGCGATGAAGCTGAATAAGAATAAGAGTATCGGCAGAGTTCTCTTTATTGTAGAAGGCAGTCGGACAGAGTTTTCGATTTTGAGAAGGATTTTTTGTAACATTCTTGGATACAGTTATATAGAAAAACGTAGAAATAGGCCGACCTACTTTGTAAGCATTCAAGATCGCTTTTCGCAGATTGCTGTTGTCAATACGAGAGAGAGCAATATCCGTGATATCAGTGAGAACGAAAAATATCTCGATGATGTGTTTGATGTGTTGCGCGAACAATACAAGTTCCCGATTGACCAGTCAGCAATTTACTATCTATTTGACCGCGATCCGAAATCGAACACAGATCCTGCATTGATTGAAAAATATATCCTATCCCTTGCAAATCCGTATGACAACAACGATTATAAAGCTGGGCAATTACTTTTGAGTTATCCGAGCATAGAAAGCTATCTTGTCTCAAATTTCAGAGATGCAGCAAATTTCTTGCGCTTTTCACTTGGAACGGATGCCAAAAAGTACATTGGTCAAAATACGGATATTCAGATAAACAAAATTTCGGAAGAAACGATGATAAATGCGGCAGATGAGTTTTTGCAATACCTTGTGAGTGAACGGATTGCTTTCAATATTGATGAATTTTCGGAGGCAGGACACGCAATATTCACGAAACAAGAAGCCGAATATCTGGCTGGCAGAGGGTTTAGGCTGTTTTCTATGCTAACGCTTGCTTTCTTGCAAATGGGTATCATTGAAATGGAAGAAAAGCTACAATAATAAGACTAAATACTTCCATATAGGCGCCATGAGATAAAAACCGTAGTTTTTTCGCCCTGAAATGTTGTGATTCAGACAAAAACACTGCTCTCATGCCTGCACTCCACGTTTCACGTTAGTATGGATGTTTTCAATTTGGAGTTGTGACGGTCGAAACTTTTCAGCGGTAAACCCTCTTTTGACGATTTGGGAAGGCCGGCCCGAAAACAGAAAAAGCGCGTTCATCGTTCTGTTCCGGGAGAACAGCGAGTGAACGCGTTATGTATAGAGAAAAATGTTCTGCACAACTTTCAACTAGAAAGTTGAAAATAGAGTTGCACAGGTTATCTTGCGTTTACATAGATTTACGGGAAAGCGACTGCTGATTTTAGCAGAAAATTGGAAAAGGAAACCTTAGAGGCATTTTTGACTCTCACGGGATTCGAACTGGGACTCAGGTTTAGAAGCATGATTGCAAGGGCACATTTAGATATACCACGTGGTTGCCTGCAAGAAATTTTTGTCAGTAAATTCTTAATAAGATGAGTTGAGAAATGCTTGCATAGAAAACTCAATTGTGTATTCAATAGATTTTTAACAAGCGCAGGTGGATTTGAAATTATGGTTATATCGCCCAAGAACAGTCCGATTGGAAATATGTTGGTGGAGATAAGTGAAACCCAATAAATCTCGGAAAATTTGTAGGTTGAAAATCTCCAGGATTTATTTGTGGTATGTTATTAGCTTGTTTTAGATTCTATAGATAAAAGCTGACAGAATGACAGGTGAAAATTGTCATATAATATACATCAGACATCCAAGAAGAAAACAAACTTCATGAGGAATGTTAATAAGAGCGTCTATATGGAGAAAGCCTTATTAAAATTGTTGAAAATCGAGGCGATAATTGGAGATAGACAGCATAATCTTTAACAGCACCCTAGTAACTTTAAGGTGCCAGAATTGCATTAGCTGTTGCCTTTTTCTGCTCTTCAATTAAGGAATAGAAGATTGAATTTGAGGCATCTTGAAAGGCCTTGATGATTTCATCTTGTAGCCCCTTGGAAAATGGCTGTATATAAAGATTTCCATCATCGTCAGAAAAAGACTTTTCAATATCTACACGTAAATTTTCGCCCTTGGAATTAATGGCGACCACGAATTCTCCAGCTTCTTGAGTGCAAAGATATCTATATTTCATAGATGAAATGTAATACCCCTGTTGAATAGAGCTTTGGACAAACTCATTAGAGCGTAATCCACTACCATTAAGTACGGCTTGGCTTATTCCCGCTAATGTGCCGGAGAGAGATTCATCATTTTCAGAAGTGTCTTCCTCGATGTCATCTTCTGATGTTGATGCTTTTTTGACGGTTATACCTACTACAGTTTTAAGTTTCCAATTATCAAAACTGTATGCAGAAAGTTGATCATAGAAATTTACTTTATTTTTGTCAGTTAGAAGATCTAAATTAACATGTGCTAAATCGACTTCTGATTCTTCTGACGAATCAGTCATTGCTTGCAAAAGCTCTAAAGCTTTTTGTGCATCGAAAGAGGATGGTTGCCGGATATCTATTGCAACATCAGATGTGCTTTTCTTACGAATAGCAATTCGGACATATCGGGTCTCTTCTTGTATGAGCTTGTTTTTTCCAGGTAGCTTGCGCTTATATGACATGTTTACAATAAGCTCAGAGTCTGATTTAATTGGTTGCTCAATTACATATCCTTGAAAATGAGAAGAACGGTATATGTTGAACTTGTCAGCAAAAAAGTCAAGAATATCAACATCATCTAAATGCTTTCGTAGTTTAGCATTGATTAAAGTGGATTTTTCATAATTTCCATCGCTGACAATCATTTGAGTGATATTGGTCATTTCTTGCCCACCAAGAAAAATTGTATAAACATCCTCAGCAAATGTTTGAGCATTTATTGAAGTAAATATAATTCCCTGTTTGCTAAGATAGCGCTTGATTGCTGCCGGTTTGATTTTCTGCTCCGTAATTAAGCGCATTAATTCGGCACAATCTGTATACTCTGTAACCATTACAAAATACCCCCCGTTTCGATTGGTGACAAATATCTATTATCAATAAAGTCGATTGCGATTTTTGCGGCCTCAAAATCGTCTATTGGAGTTTCTCCAGACTTCAGAGCAGTTATAAAATTTTCTTTGATAAAATCAACGTCGCCGTTCTTTCGAGGATAAAATAAAAATACATATTTATCAGAACCTTGAAGTTGATAATATTTAAATAGGCTCCATGCATATCTAAAGTTGTCGACAGTTGATTCGTCAAAGAAAAATAGCATATTTTGAGTACGGGGTTCTGAATATGTGTTTTCACCGATGCTTTTTATTACGAAGTATGTGCTTTTTCCAAGTAAATACTTGGAATACATTCCGTTGATTGTAAGAGATACTTGTGATGTTTTGTTGGATTCGTTTATACTCGGATATATAAATGTGAATCCAGTGTGATAGGAAGTCTTAATTTTTGCAAATAAGCTCATCCACTGAGAAATACGATCGTTAGCGGCAATAAAAATATTTATTGGATTTCTACGATTTGGAAAGGAAATTTTTGAGAGGTAGTTATAAAATTTTTGTGAATTGAATGTGTCATTAGCGTGGATTAACAAAAGACCAGTGTTGAGAGTAGTGTTTGCTAAATCGACATCTGCGAGTTCAGGAGCAGATTGGGCACATTCTATGTTGTTGATTAATTCTTTTACCCATTCTTCGATAGTCGCCTGTGTAATTGAGGACATTTGACGATTTTTACATTCAATAATGATTCCTTGGTTTCCCGTACTATAAGGATTATTGAATTTGCAAAGTAAATCGATGCCGTGTGTTTTCTTTTTGTGAGAGGAACGAGTACACTTTATTTCTTTATCACGAGCAAGCTCTATCCATCCCAAGTTAGCAAAAAGGACTTCGCCAAAGCCTTCAAGTTTTTTACCGATTTTAGATGCATGTTCTCCCATTATAGCTCACCTCCCATGATAATATTGATGCATTCTAGAGTTTCATCATCAATATCATCTCGATCTTTTGATGTCACAACGGATCCGCTTGAATATAAAGTAAGGGCAACGGGGCCTACTCCCTTTTCGATTGAAACGGTTAACTGGGAAATGCAACTTTTGTATTTTTGAACCATATTTCGAGGCTTGTCTAATGATGATAAGCAAACACTGCAAGTGGCTACAATCCCATCATCTATTAAAACATCTGTGATTTTCATCCTAGAGAATTTGATGTCGTTCATGTTTAGAAGGCGATTTAATGTCTGAATGTATTCAATTTTGTTGCTATCAATGGTAATTTGATTATGAGATGCTTGTACAAGAGTGGTAATCACCATATCTACACATCTTTTACTGCCCCAAAGAAGTAGTTTCTTCGAAAAAGTAAAGATATCGAATTTTACGATATGCTGTTTCTTCATGGCAATAGTTTCAAATTTATTGCTTTCGAAATTATATACCTTTTGGTTTTGAAGTGTTGAAATTAAATAATAGCCTCCAATATAATTTTGACTCTGCTCACTTATCACACAGTGTAAGTCTGCTGAATCCATTTGTAAAACATTACTAATAATAAGATTCCAAGACATGTTTTCCTGAAGTTTTACATTAAAAATAGATAATTTGCTTGAGGCCAATGCGAATCCCTCCTAAATAAATGTACAGATTAATGATTATTTGGGTGATTTGAATTTCAACTCAGTTGCAGAACGGCCTATATGCCCAGTGTCCGTTCTTATGTTGCCTAGAAAGTTTTTTGCCTTCGACAAAATCTAACAGGATTTTGTTGTCTGTTGCCACTGACATTTCACACAATGCCAACACATTAGCATTCATAATATAATAATGGGTCCGTAAGAATTTTTCGATTTTCTGCCAACGTAAGGCTTTCTTGTCCAGTTTTATACCGCTCAAAACATCGCATCTATGAGTGATGCTTTGATAGAGGAGAGCGTGAATTCGATAAGCACGGTAGACTCACCAGTATCAATGTTTGCATTGATTGCATCGCAGTATTCCTATTGGTGGTCATGAATGATAAATTTGACTGGTAGCTACGCAAACACTGGTTTTTATTTGGAAAGTGGTAGTGTATGCCAGAGACGTCCAACACACCCGTTACCGTCTGGAAAGGGATGAATTGATTCAGTTCATGGTGGAACACACAACCTCGAATCGGTATATGCAAATTGCTGTGCTTTGTCCAGTCCAGTAGTTCCACAACTAAATCGGACGCATATTGTGGCCGTGCACCAAATGTAGGACATGCCCATCCTGATCCTATGCGGAACATGCCCGATTCTTCTGCAAGGTCACGCGTCATAATGCTGTGAGCCAACAGGAGCTCGTCCACGGAATATAGGACAAGTCCATTGAGCCGTTTTCGTAAATCTCAGAAGCATTTTTAATCTCAGCAAAATCTTTAAGTGGTGAAGGAACCCATATGCCTACTATTCAGAACGGCAGTGATCTGTTTAAGATTTAGAGTGATTTGCTCAATGGCAAGAGACCAGTGAATGGTACGAATACGGTTAATACGGCGCAGATTTGGAATGCTGGAGAAGCGACTGTGAACAGAAAACTAACCGGTCAACTCGGAAATTTCTGAAACAGAATCAACTACTTTATTTGTGATTTGGGAGGGGCTAGTTGCTTTTCATGCGTATCTCATAATTATAGTTTTTATTATCTACAGTATAGCACGCACTACTCATTTCATCAATCAAAATTTTGACATACGTGAGTGATGCTTTGTATGGAGAAAAGTGTTTTACACGGTTTCCAGTAGGAATGTGGAAAATAGATTTACACAAATTATCTTGTATTTACATGGATTTACAGAAAAGCGGCTACCAATTTTAGCAGAGAGCCGGGAAACAGAGTCCAAAAGGTGCTTTATGGGGCTTCATTAGCTGGAAACCTGATTTTATTAGCTGGAACCGAAAATTCTGCTAATGGCATTAGCTGGCTAATTTTGGTGATAGGTTCAAAATGAAAAATGCGAAGATCGTCTTTCACATGGAAAAATGACCTTCGCATTTTCTTAAAGGGATACCCCAGACAGGATTCGAACCTGCGGTCTCCTCCTTAGGAGTAGACCCGATACGACATCGGGAAGTGGCATCTAATGCTTAAAAATGC
>ERZ773156.104-NODE-104-length-124656-cov-21.4193_pt1 | contig 124656 bp, 107 predicted proteins | sample MGYA00511895_ERZ773156 | MGnify/ENA primary metagenome ERZ773156 (study PRJEB29015, sample SAMEA2737850) | human gut metagenome | biome: human gut; feature: human-associated habitat; material: faeces | place: China | collected 2012 ... | reverse complement strand
ATAGACGGACTAACATAGCTGGAAGATGAATGTACACACAAATTTGGACTTGACTCTGGGGAAGTCAAGAAGCCGGGGCGTGAGAGGAAGAAAAGTAAGAATAAGCCCCGGAGAAGTCAAGAAGCTGGGGCGTAGGAGAAAGAAAAGTAAGAATAAGCCCCGGGGAAGTCAAGAAGCCGGGGCGTAGGAGAAAGAAAAGTAAGAATAAGCCCCGGGGAAGTCAAGAAGCCGGGGCGTAGGAGAAAGAAAAGTAAGAATAAGCCCCGGAGAAGTCAAGAAGCCGGGGCGTAGGAGAAAGAAAAGTAAGAATAAGCCCCGGGGAAATCAAGAAGCCAGTGTGCAGAAGGAGGAAAAGTGAAAACTACACGCGAAAATATACAAAACAGAATAGAAGAAATTAATAAGGAATTAGAAAAGATAACAAAATTGGACAAAAAATTTCCGCAAGGAGAATTGCAATGCTTCAAAAATGAAAACCGCTACAAATGGAAAGTAAAAGAGGAAAATGGAATACGCTATCTTCCGAAAACCGAAAGAAATCAGGCAGAAATACTGGCATTGAAGAAATACTATGAGTATAGAAAAAAGGAATTGGAGAGTGAAGCAGCGGGATGGGAAGCCTACTTGAAGAAGACAGACAAGATTAAAATAAACTCCGAACATCTATTAAATCATCCGGAATATGGAAAATTGCTGGCTAAGAATTTCAGACCATTGGATAAGGAACTAGAGCGGTGGCAGGAGGAACCCTATGAAAAATGTACAAAGCATCCGGAAAATTTATTGGTACAAGGAACGCATGGGAAGATGTTGCGGTCTAAATCAGAAGCAATTATTGACAGAGCACTATATCAAAACAAAATACCATTCCACTATGAAGAAAAACTGATTTTGGATGGAATAATGTTATATCCGGACTTCGTGATGCGACATCCCTTTACGGGACAATATTTCTATTGGGAGCACTTTGGGATGATGGATAATCCGGATTATTGCAATCATGCTTGTGACAAAATAAAGCTATATTGCCGACATGGTATCATTCCTTCGGTAAATCTGATTCTCACCTATGAAACAAAGCAGTGTCCTCTGAATGCAGACAAAGTAGAAATGATCTTGCAGGAATATTTTGGTTGTAGCAAATGGGATGCCGTGGTAGGATAAAACATATCAGTAATAGTAAAATAAGGGGGATATGCAAAATGAAGCACCTGATCATTGTAAAATTTAAAGAGAATATATGGAACCGGGAGGATGCGGCGAGCAGGGAGATGCTTGCGGACATCAAGAAGATCTTCAATCGGACGAAGCAGATAGAAGGCGTTCATACGGTGAACATTTATGAAAATGTGACGCCGAGACCGAACCGTCATGACCTGATGATCGAAATGGAGATGGATCCGGAGGCGCTGCCTGTGTACGATGCTTCTGCGACCCATCAGGAATGGAAGGCAAGGTACGGGAAGTATATTCAGACTAAGACCATTTTTGATTACGAATAAAAGTATATAATTTTATGAAATGGTGAAAACCAGAATAAAAGAAAATCAGCATGAAAGAATACCAACATCTGATCGGCAGGATAATCATTGTGGCAGCTATTGTGATTGCGGAAGATTGACCGCACATGCGCTGGAGCAGCTGGATGGAAGTATTGGTGCAGGTTTTAATACGATTGCAAGTCAGATCTATTAACAGATGACAGAAGGGCTGGAGGCAGCTATGGAAGAATTTGATATCAGAGAAGCTACGCCGGAAGATGCGGAGAAGATCATCGCATATTTAGCGCAGGTAGGTGGAGAGACAGATTATCTGTCCTTTGGAAAAGAAGGGCTTCCTATTTCGACAGAAGAGGAAGAGAAATTTATACAGAATATAAATAAGGAGGAACATTCCGTTCTCTATGTAGTATGGAAAAATGGAGAGATTATCGGAGATGCCAGTCTAAGCGGATTTTCCAGAAGGATGAGCCACCGCGCCGAATTCGGAATCTCTGTGGTCAAGTCGGAATGGGGGCAGGGAATTGGCAGTGCTCTATTGCAAAAGATTATTGATTATGCAAAAGAACATACGATAGAACTGATCAATCTGGAAGTTAGAAGCGATAATATACGAGCTATTCATGTCTATGAGAAATATGGCTTCCGGAAAATCGGGACCTCGCCGGCGTATTTTAAGATCGACGGGGAATACTACGATTTTGATCTGATGGTATTAGATCTTAGATAGGAAAGCTACAAAGAAACACAAAGGAGCCATAACACCATGGAATTTTTTGACATCGTAGATGAAAAAGGCATTCCCACAGGGGAGAGCATAGAACGCACACAGGCACATAAAAAGGGTATCCGTCACAGAACTGCCCATATCTGGATCATAAGAGAACAGGATGGGAAGGCACAGTTGTTATTGCAGAAACGCTCTGCAGAAAAAGACAGCTTTCCGGGGAGGTTCGATACTTCTTCCGCCGGACATATTCAGGCGGGGGACGAGCCGGAGGAATCTGCAATACGGGAACTTTACGAAGAACTGGGAATCCAGGCATCTAAAGAGGAGCTGCAATTCGCCGGATGCTTTGATATTCAATACGAAAAGGAATTTCATGGAAAAATGTTTCGGGACAACGAGGTTGCATTCGTCTATATGTACACTAAGCCGGTAGATGTTGCGAAGCTTATCCTGCAAAAAGAGGAAGTGGAGAGTGTGGAGTGGTTCGATATGGAGGAACTGGATGCCGCATTGCAGCCGCCTAGAGATCAGCGATTCTGCGTTCCCATGGAGGGATTCCAAATCGCGAAACAATGGCTGGAGAGCAGAAAATAAAGGCTGATCACTTCGCATAGATAGTAGAGCCAGAGAAGGAGATCGCTGAGACGCTGATGGAGGCAGAAGAATTCCGACAGGCAGAGAGAAGATAGGTATGCGCAGGTGTACCTGGCAACAGATAAGTAAAGCATATAAGTGGACAATAAAAAAGAACTGTCTTCCTGGGAAGCCAGTTCTTTTTATTGTCAATATAGCTTAATATCTGATGAAATTACTTCACAGTCACGGAAGTGATGTGAGGGTTCACACCTTCGTACCAGTACAGGAAACCTTCCATATCGATGGTGTCACCGATCTTTAAGTTCTTTACAGCGTTGTAAACATCGGTGGTGTTGTCGCACAGATAAGACTCAACGGTGAAGGTATAGGTCTGACCATTCAGAGAAACGTTGAAGTACAGGTCGTTACCGTCTTCACCGGAACCATCGTAGTTGTACAGGAAAGCAACATCATTGCCGGTGGCATCCTGGCTGGCTTCTACAGTCATACCCTTGAAAGCTACGAACTGGTTCTGATAGTTGATCAGATCATCAGTACCTAACAGATCGGTCACATCGGTAACGGGAGCGATGTAGCTGCCCTCTTCGATCTCGAAGGTAGCACCTTCAGCAATCTCTACTTCACCGGACCACTCGGTCTTATAACCGGTTACTTTGATCTTGGTACCGGGTACCAGCTTAGCATAATCCTCTTCGGAACATACGGAATTGTAGATGAAGTAAGCACCATCCTGATCCTGGGTGTACAGGGTAGCCTTATCTTCCCACCAGGACTGTTTAGCCTGAACATAAGCCTCGATCACAACTTCGGAATCGAGATCAGCAGCCATGTACTCTTCGTAGGTCATAACACCCTCGGACTTCTCATCAGCAACAGCTTCAGCAGCCTCGGTAGAAGCTTCCGTAGCAGCGGCTTCGGTAGTAGCGGCTTCGGTAGTAGCAGCCTCGGTGGTGGCAGCAGCGGTAGATTCAGCAGCAACGTCTGCATTGCTGTTTCCACATGCAGCGAGAGACAGAACCAGAGCCATAGCCATGGTTAATGCAAGTGTCTTCTTTTTCATAATAATCCTCCATTCCTGCGCTTGTGGCGCATATGGGTCTGTGCAGATACACAGACATCTCCTCAATTTATCCGGCGCATTCAGACACCGAACAGTTCCATTATACCTGAAACGTAAGATAAATCAAGGCTTTTTGCAAAAAGAGCCCCATGCGCAGGATAATACCACCAGATATTATCTTACGAATGGGGCTGAAAAATTACTTCTTTCTGTTTTTTAAATATTCCCGCCCTACATACAGGAGGATCAGAACCCAGGTGACTGCAAGTGTGCTTAACAGGATCACGGAAGCCCGGGGCATGGCACCCAGTTCCTTTTTGCCGAAGGAGGCATCACTTCCCTGACCGAGACGGTACAGGCTTTCTACATCGCTGTAAAGCTTTTGTATGTAGGTATCATCCACAGTCTCTTTTCTGCGGGTGGACTTCACCACGTTTTCAATCAACTGTCCGGAGGCATCACGTAAGGATGCGGAACCGTTAAATACCGGTGTAACGAAGGTGTTGTCTACGTTGTCAAGCAACAGTTTGGAAGCCTCAATTTTCACCGCATAATGCGTACTGTTATCCGCACCGCATTCGGACAGATAATCCTGATACTCTGCGGAGTTCTGTGCCTTAGAGGTTACAGGTACATAGCCTTCTGTCTCGGAATAAGCAATCTGCACATCGTTGGTGAGCAGATACTGGGCAAACAGCCAGGATGCCAGTACTTCCTGGGAGTCTGATTTATTGAAGACGCAGACGGAAGGACCCTGGGAGATCATTTCGGGATGTTCCGGGTCAAACTGGGGAATCATCCGCACGGCGGTCTCAAACTGCACCAGAGAATCCTCGCTGATATCCGACAGCGGAGCGTCCGTACCCATCCAGGTGGCTCCGGCGGTGGAATCAATGGCGAAAATACATTGCCCGGCATTCAGGAAGTTCGCAGGATAACCGGAGATCTTGAAGGTGGAAAAAGCACCACTTTTTACATGTCCGGCAATACCATACAGGAGATCCGTGGTAGTATCGTTGAAAAGTTCAATGCTGCCGTCAGCCGTGGAATATCCTGCGTTCTTTTGCTTTAACATCTGGATCATCATATTGTCGGTGGACTTGTAGATAAACGGGATCAGTACATTCTGCCCATTGACTACATAGGTGCCGTCCGCATTTTGTGCGGTGGCAGCCTCGGAGACTTCCCAGATGAAGTCCCAGGTCAGTACATCCGGCAGAGTATATCCAAGATTTTCCACGTAGGTCTTATTCACGTAGCAGGCCTCGGTGGAACGCATGTAAGGAACGGCATAGTAATGACCGTCGATGGAGCATTCATTCAAAAACTGAGGAATGACTTCTTCTCTGGCAGGACCGTCATAGGCAAGCTCCGTGCCGCCCAGACCGTATTTTTCATCGGCAAACAGGTCATCCAGAGGAACTACGGTATTCTGCCCGGTGAGGTAGGTGGCAATGTGATCCGGGTAGGTGATGCAGACATTGGGTGTCGTATTGGTGGAAATATTGGTAATGACATCGTTGTAAATTTTGCCGTAATCCGTGTATAGATTCAGGTTCACCGTGATATTGGGATACAGGGCTTCAAAATCCGCAATGGCTTTCTTGTAGATTTCCGTCTGGGTTTTGTTGGTATCATTTTTCGCCCAGAAGGTGATCTCATAGTTCCTGGAAGTATCGAATTCCTCAGGAACAGTGAATTCCGGCAGGCCTTTCGAACCATGGCAGCCGGTCAGGGACAGAGACAGAGTGCCCACGGCACATAATAATGCCAGTTTTTTGCTGAATCGACTCATCCTTTGGTACCTCCTCTGGCAACGCCTGCCATGACTTTTTTACGGAATACGAGGAACAACACCACCAGAGGAACGGAAATCACGACCACCGCAGCCATCATGGCGGGGATGTTCTCTCTGCCGAAACCATTCTCACGGATCTCCTGGATACCGTTGGACACCAGATAGTAATCCGGATCATCGGTGATCAGTCTGGGCCACACATAGGAGTTCCAGCATTCAATAACCTTCAGGATCACGATGGTGATCAGCGTGGGCTTGCAGATGGGCACCATGACCTTGCGCAGATATCGCAGATCAGAAGTACCGTCCACCTTGGCGGCATAATACAGCTCGTCCGGAATCTGTGCGAAATTCTCCCGCAGCAGATAGATATAAAATACGCTGGTCACGGAAGGCAGGATCAGGCCGGTGAAGGTATTACGCAGATCCAGGTTCGTGATAGTGGTGAAATTCGTAATGACCACCAGCTCGTTCGGAATCATCATCAGGGATAAAAATAACGTAAAGATCAGATCTTTTCCGGCAAAGTTCAACCTTGCAAACGCGAAGGCCGCCAGAGTGATGACCACCAGCATAATGGCAGTGGTGACCACAGTGAAAAACAAAGTGTTCCACAGGTATCTTCCCAGAGAAACAGTGGTAAAAGCGTCCACGTAGTTCTGCAGAGTGGGAGACAGGGTGAAAAACTTCGGAATATATTCCGCATTATAGGAGCCGTAGCTTTTTACGGAGGTCAGTACCATCCAGTAAAAGGGGAACAGTACGATCAGCGCCCACAGACACAGAAAAAAGTAGATGACCCCATTGCGGATATTGCCGTGAATCCGGGTGCGTTTCTCGATTCTTTCATAATCAGATGTAATATCAGACATCACAAAGACCTCCTTTCCTATACATAGTGGACATGCTTTTTGCTGACCAGCAGATTGATGCAGGTGATGGTCAGGACGATGGCAAACAGCAGGATCGCCGCAGCGGAAGCATAGGAAGGATATCCGCCACTGTCGCCGTAGAGCATGTCGTAGACGTAGCCGACGATAGTATTCATCTCTGCGGCATTTAAGTTCGTGCCGAAGAGTGCCACGGCATCACTGTAGGCTTTGAATGCGCCGATAAAGCCGGTGATGATCAGGTAGAATACCATGGGGGAGATCATGGGCAGTGTGATCTTGGTGAACATCCGGAAACGGGAAGTGCCGTCCACTTTTGCTGCATTGTAGTACATGGGGTTCACACTGGCGAGAGCACTGGTCAGGATCAGGATCTTAAAGGGCATAACGATCCAGATGGTGTAAAAGCACAGCACGAACATTTTTGCCCAGTAGGGTCCGTCGATGAAATCCACGGAGCTGCCGCCGAAAAACTGGATCAGTAGATTGATCAGACCGTCGGAGTAAGGAGTTTTTTTGAAAAGAATCATGAAGACCAGACCGACCGCCAGAGTATTGGTCACATAGGGCAGGAAAAATATGGTCTGGAACAGATCCCGCAGCGGTTTGATGGAGCTTAAGGCGGCAGAGATCAAAAGCGCCAGTCCGGTGGAGACCGGAACGGTGATGATGACCAGAATAAAGGTATTTTTCAATGCCTGTAAAAAGTACGGATCGTGGAGCACATAGGAGTAATTGTACATGCCTATGCCGTAAAAGGTCTGGGATGCAGAATTGTAACCCTCTTCAAAGGAGTACACGAATACGTCGATAAGAGGATAGATCATAAAAGCACCCAGAAACAGGAATGCCGGCAATAGATAGAGCCAGGCTTTCATATTTTGTTTTTCCATAAGAGACCTCAATTCTTTCTGCAGACCATGAATTGCGCCGGACTGCAAAATCGGATAAAATATTAGAAACGGATGCGTTCTTCGGTGTCGGTGCAAAAGAGAAATACTTTTGCGGGCTTTAAGGCGAAATGCACTTTTCCGGTGGGAAGAGATTTCCCTTCGTCCGCATCAATGATGGAACGGATGGTAACGTTCTGGGACTTCTCATGGGTGGAAACAATGCTCACATCCCGGCCCATGACCTCCAGACGCACCAGATCGCAGGAGAGCGGTCCGTCCTCTTTTAAGACGAAGCCTTCCGGGCGGATGCCGACATGCACGGGCTGATCCGATACTCCGGGAGTGGACAGGACAGCCTCGGAGCCAATGTATAACTGCTCATTTTTTACCTCACCGGAAAATACATTGATGGGAGGCGTGCCGAGGAACTTTGCAACGAACAGATTCACGGGATCATCGTATACGTTCTGGGGCTTGCCGATCTGCTGTACGATACCGTCCTTCATCACGACGATCATATCGGAGATGCTCATGGCTTCGTCCTGATCGTGGGTAACGAAGATGGTGGTGATCTGCGTCTCCTGCTGGATCCGGCGGATCTCTTCTCTGGTCTGGAGACGGAGTCTGGCATCCAGATTTGAGAGGGGCTCGTCCAAAAGAAGAACGCGAGGCAGCTTGACTAAGGCTCTGGCGATGGCAACACGCTGCTGCTGACCGCCGGAGAGCTCATTGGGTTTGCGCTCTAACAGGTGATCGATCTGTACCAGCTTTGCCGCTTCCAGCACGCGCTTACTCATCTCTTCTTTGGAAAGCTTGTCAGCACCCTTCAGATTCTCCAGGGGGAACTGAATGTTTTTTTCCACAGTGAGGTGGGGGTAGAGGGCATAGTTCTGGAACACCATGCCGACACCGCGGTTCTCGGGCGGAAGTCCGGTGACATCATCTTCGCCGAAAAAGATCTTGCCCTCGGTGGGTTTCAGCAGACCGCAGATCAGATTCAGGGCAGTACTTTTGCCACAGCCGGAGGGACCTAAGAGTCCGATCAGCTTGCCGTCGGGGATCTCGAAGTCGAAGTCATTCACGGCAATGACATCCTCGCGGTTCTTCCTGCCGCGGACAGGACCGCGGGCGGGGAATTTCTTGGTCAGATGCTGTAATACGATTTTCATGTGTATATTTCCTTTCTTAATTAATGAATCTAAATCCCATAGGAGTCCTTCAAATCGCTGGATATATGATCCAGGTCGGGGTATACGAAGCTCTCGGAGATGCCGAATACCCGCAGGCTTTCAATAAAGTATTGTTTCCGTCCGGAGGGGATAATGATCTTATACAGCATATTTTCATCGCAGATATCTTCCAGACGTTCCAGAGAGTTATGTACGGTGAAGTTGGAGTATTGGGAGTACATGCGGAGGTTATTCTCTGTGGAGCTGCAAGCCAGGATCTTGTTTTTCAATTCCGGATTGTGGTGGTTGTGTTTGAAGGCGGGCAGCAGCATTTCCTGTGTAGTGTCTGCATCAATGGGATAGATGCAGTTGCCGAATCCTTCCTTCTCGTTCAACAGCCCCGGTGTCAGTACCCAGACACAGGCATCGGTGTCCGGAGTCTCCCGGTAAGTCTCCGTGGCGAAAAATACGGCGATCAGTGGAGACTGGGTCCAGTCTAACATTCTCGTGGGCAGACCGTAGTGCTGCATCAGGGAGACCCAACCGGCGTAATTATGTTTGTCGGGAGGATTGTCCAGGATCTGTCTCGCCCGGATATAGAAATCATTGGCAATATAGCGTTCGGAGTCCAGTCTTTTCTGGCTTCGTTGGATGGAAGGGATCAGAGTCAGATCCGCATTCTCTTCCCCGCGGAACCAGAGGCGGACGCCGTGCTTTTGGCGTAACGTACTGACGAACTGCAGGAGTTCATCGATGGTGCTTACTTTTTGTGTTAACATGATAGACCTCGTTCTTATTTTATCCTAGTTGGATGCCTGCGGATTGTTTTGTGCTATTCGCATATCGGGGCATCAAGCTACTTTATTATAGATGGTTTTTCTCAGTTGTACAAGTATCCATTCTGTGGTATGGTAAAAGAAAGAATACGGAAAACGTTTTTATAATAAAAATAAAGCACACAGGAAGGAGTACACTATGGCAAAATGGCTTGATAATGCAATCTTTTATGAAATTTATCCCCAGTCTTTTCTGGATACCAATGGTGACGGTATCGGTGATTTTCAGGGTATCATAGAAAAACTGGATTATATTAAGGAACTGGGATGTAATGCGATCTGGATGAATCCCTGTTTTGCATCCCCCTTCGGAGACGCAGGCTATGATGTGGCGGACTACTATCAGGCAGCTCCCAGATACGGCACCAATGCGGACCTGAAGCGCCTGTTTAACGAAGTACACAAGCGGAATATGCATATCCTGTTAGACCTGGTGCCGGGACATACATCTGTGGCACATCCCTGGTTTAAGGAGTCCTGTAAGGCAGATCGTAATGAATTTACTGATCGTTATATCTGGACCGACAGCACCTGGGGACAGTTGGAGAATATGGGAAGTCTGTGCGGTATCTCCGAGAGAGAGGGCTCAGTGATCGTGAACTTTTTCGCACACCAGCCGGCACTCAATTACGGATTTTATAAAAAGACACAGGACTGGCAGCAGGATCCCGATGATCCGGGTCCTAAGGCGACGCTTGCAGAGATGGAAAATGTCATGCGGTTCTGGATCGGCATGGGCTGTGACGGTTTCCGTGTGGATATGGCAGGTTCTCTGGTGAAAAACGATGAGGACGGCAAGGGAAACATTGCTCTGTGGAGAAAGGTAAGAGCGTTCCTGGATGCAGAGTTCCCCGAGGCAGTGTTGGTATCCGAGTGGGGAGAACCGGACAAGTCCCTGCAGGGCGGCTTCCATATGGACTTTTTACTTCATTTTGGACCGTCTCATTATAACGATCTGTTCCGCTGCGAGGAGCCTTTCTTCTCCGGAAGAGGTAAAGGCGATGTGGCAGCCTTCGTGGAGAAATATAAGGAAAATTATGAAAAGGCACAGCGCAAGGGTCTGATCTGTATTCCCTCTGGCAACCATGATATGGATCGTCTGGCGAGAAGCATTCATGGGGAGGAATTAAAGGTGGCATTTGCATTCCTTCTGTCCATGCCAGGTGCACCGTTCCTGTATTACGGTGATGAGATTGGTATGCGCTATGTGGAAAATCTGCACTCCGTAGAGGGCGGTTACGGACGCACCGGTTCCCGCTCGCCCATGCAGTGGGATCATACCACCAACGCCGGTTTCAGTGCGGCACCGAAGGAAAAACTTTATGTCAAACAGGACGAAGCCACTGACCGTCCCACGGTGGAGGCGCAGATGGCAGATCCGGATTCCCTGTATCATGAGATTCAGAAATTAATTAACATCCGTCAGGCGCACAGCGCATTGCAGAGCCGTGGAGAGATTGAATTCGTCTATGCCGAGGCTGACCAGTATCCGTTGGCCTACCTGCGCAGTGACGACAAGGAGAAGATTCTGGTCATCATCAATCCGGCGGACAGAGAGGCCAGCTTCGACGGAGACTATGCGGTAAAGGAAGCATTGTATACCTTCGGTTGGGAAGCTGCATTTGCAGGCGGAAAGGTTACTGTGCCCGGGGGCAGCGCCGGATTTTATCTGTTGTAGTTGGTGGAATGTATTTTAAAAGAAGTGGATGATCAGTCTGGCGTAGCGGAGGAGCTTTCAAAAAAATGATTGCGGCATCTCTAAAAAAATATGCTATAATGAGCGTAATGCTAGAGTATAAATGAAAAGAGAACCGTATGAATCAGGTAAATTATCAAAAAGAATTAGAGAAAATTTTAAATACCTTACAGGAGAAGGGCGAGGCAGCGTCGGATTACCGACCGCCCCGCCTGTTTCTGCATAGCTGCTGCGCACCCTGCAGCAGTTATTGTCTGGAATATCTGTGCCGTTATTTTTTGATCACGGTATTTTATTACAATCCCAACATTTCCTTTTCGGAAGAATATCGAAAGCGCGTGGCGGAGCAGAAGCGTCTGATCGCAGCTTATAATAAAGAAGAAAAGGGCTGGCCCATCGACATCGTGGAGGGAGATTATGAACCGGAGCGTTTTTATGAGATGGCGAAGGGGTATGAGAACTGCCCCGAGGGAGGAGAGCGGTGCTTCCGCTGCTTCGATCTGCGGCTGCGTAAGACGGCGGAACTGGCGTTTGCCGGAGGCTTTGATTATTTTGCAACGACCCTGACCATCAGCCCTCTGAAAAATGCGGCGAAGATCAATGAGATCGGGCAGGCACTGTCCGGGGAATATGGTATCCCCTGGCTGCCCTCGGATTTCAAGAAAAAGAACGGGTATAAGAGATCCATCGAACTGTCCGCAGAGTATGAGCTGTACCGGCAGAATTACTGCGGCTGTGCCTTTTCCAAGGCGGAGCGGGAAGCACAGATTATAAATGCGTAATTGCGTCTTGCGGGATAGGGGATTTTAGGATATAGTAGAAATATTGAAAACAGCGCGGCAGCGTGAGAGATAGAACTTGTGACTGCACAAGATATTCCGGTACATTACAGGAAGTAACGGAATACCGGCAGATTACTGAAAGGTATGAGGATTGACTGACATGAAGAAATTTTTAGAAATGCTGACAGAGGAAATGCAGCAGGCATTTACCGCGGCAGGCTATGACGGAAATCTGGGAAAGGTAATGCTTTCCAACCGTCCCGACCTGTGCGAATATCAGTGTAACGGTGCCATGGCGGGAGCCAAGCTTTATAAGAAAGCCCCCATCATGATCGCAAACGATGTGGCAGAAAAGCTTGCAGACAGCAAGGTGTTTTCCGAGGTGGTGGCAGTAGCTCCTGGATTTCTGAACCTGAAGGTCAGCGAGGCATTTTTGCTCACTTATTTACAGGGCATGGAGGCAAATGAAAAATTCGGTCTCGAGAAACCCGAACATCCCAAGAAGATCATTATCGACTACGGAGGACCCAATGTGGCAAAACCCCTGCATGTGGGACATTTGCGTTCCGCAGTGATCGGTGAGAGCGTAAAACGCATCAGCCGCTATGTGGGACATGAGGTTATCGGTGATGTGCATCTGGGTGACTGGGGATTACAGATGGGTCTGGTGATCACCGGTTTACAGGAGAGACAGCCGGAACTGGTATATTTTGATGAGAACTACGCCGGGGAATATCCCGAGGAAGCTCCGTTTACCATCAGTGAACTGGAGGAAATCTATCCCGCAGCCAGCGCCAAGTCCAAGGAAGATCCCGAGTACAAGGCAAAGGCCATGGAAGCAACCTTCAAATTACAGAGCGGTGTCAGAGGATATCGTGCGCTGTGGAAGCACATTATCAATGTGTCTGTGAACGACCTGAAGAAGAATTATTCCAAATTAAACGTAGAATTCGATCTGTGGAAGGGAGAGAGCGATGTCCATGACATCATCCCGGAAATGGTTGCCTATATGAAGGACAACGGTTATGCGCACTTAAGCGAGGGTGCACTGGTGGTGGATGTCAAAGAAGAGACCGACACCAAGGAGATCCCTCCCTGCATGATCTTAAAGTCCGACGGGGCCTCTCTGTACAATACCACAGACCTGGCTACTATTATGGAGCGTATGAAGCTGTATCATCCCGACGAGCTGATCTACGTGGTGGACAAGCGTCAGGAATTGTACTTCGAGCAGGTATTCCGCTGTGCCCGCAAGACGAAATTGGTAGAACCCGAGACCGAGCTGAAGTTCTTGGGCTTCGGTACCATGAACGGCAAGGATGGCAAACCCTTCAAGACCAGACAGGGCGGTGTTATGCGTCTCGAGAACCTGATCAAGGATACCCAGGATGAGATGTACAAAAAGATCAAGGAAGGCCGCGATATGGAAGATGCCGAGGCGAGAAAGGTAGCGGACGTGGTAGCTATCTCCGCGTTAAAATACGGTGATCTGTCCAATCAGGCATCCAAGGATTATGTTTTTGATATCGACCGTTTCACCTCCTTCGAGGGAGATACCGGCCCCTACATCCTGTATACCATTGTGCGAATCAAGTCTATTTTGAATAAATACAAGGAGCAGGGCGGAGACCTGACCGCTGTAAAATTACAGCAGCCCGGTAATGCGTCCGAGAAAGAGCTTGCCATGGAACTGGCACAGTTCAATACCATGATCGCTACCGCTGGAGAAGAACTGGCACCCCATAAGGTATGTGCCTATATTTACGATCTTGCCAATGCGTTCAACCACTTCTACCATGAGACCAAGATCTTAGGTGAAGAGAATGAGGAGCGTAAGCAGGGACTGGTAGCACTTTTAGTGCTGACCAGAGATATCCTGGAGACCTGTATTGATATGCTGGGATTCGAAGCTCCGGAGAAAATGTAATAAAAATAATATCTATTTAGTAAACCCGCTGAAAAACGGGGACACAAAGCCAGATGGGTCTAAGGTCTGAACATAGAGAAAAATCAGACTATGACAGCCGGTTGCAGCAGATTCCTGAGTGTAGGGGAGTATGTTTATCGTGAGCCGTCTGTCAGTGCACATTTTTGGCAGACGGCTTTTATTGTGCCGTAGAAGGGGAAAACGATGTCTTTAAACTATGAGCAGAACGAAAATGACATCCTGAATAAATTATTGCCGGAATATAGACAGCATTCTGTACAAAGAAAAAGCAATCCAGAAGCAGTTACAGGACACATTGGAGAAAGTGAAGCTGAGTAACGAGATCATTTCCTCCATCGCCAGAACTTACCAGTATATTTCACGGATCGATATTCAGGCAGATTATTTCGAAGAGATCAATAACCGGGATACCGAGCATCTGAAGTTCACGAAATCGGGAAAGCTGTCGGAAAGCAATGAAAAGGTATGCAGACAATACGTGGCGGAGGAGTATCAGGAGGCATTTTTCAAATTTGTGGATCTGAAGACCCTGCCGGAACGCATGAAGAATGAAGAGACGTTAGTCCTAGAATACCGGATGAAGGATGGCGACTGGCACAGACTCCGTTTTGTGGAAAAAAAGAGAGACGAAAACGGTGTACTGACCCATGTGCTCTGCCTGATCCGCAGCATCAGCGATACCAAGAAGTGGGAACATGAACTGATGTATCAGGTGGAGGAAGCCAGGAAGGCAGCAGCTTTGAAGGCCCGTTTCCTGTCAAATATGAGTCATGATATCCGGACACCCATGAATGGCATTATCGGCACGCTGAATCTGGCAAACCGTTATCCGGATGATCTGGAGGTACAGAGAAAGTGCCGGGAACAGATCATGACTTCATCGAAGTATCTGGTCTCTATCGTGAATGATATTCTGGATATGAACAAACTGGAGTCGGGAGGTGTAGTGGAACAGGAGATTCCGTTTAATCTGGCAGAACTGCTGAACCGGGTTAACCTCGGCAAGCAGAAGCAGGCGGCAGAAAAGAATGTGGAATATATTGTTGACTGGGAACAGAGTGATATCCGCCATATGGATCTGGCAGGGAATCCGATCTATGTGGAGAGACTGCTGACCAATATTTCTGATAATGCGGTTAAATTTACCGGACCGGGCGGCAGTGTGCGTGTCTGGTGTGCAGAAAAATATGCGGACGAGGAGCGGGTAGTCTATGAATTCGGCTGTGCCGATACTGGTATCGGCATGAGTGAAACCTTTCTGGAACATGCTTTTGAACCGTTCACGCAGGAGAATGAGACCAGCAGATCCAGGTACGAAGGCACAGGACTGGGACTTGCCATTGCAAAGAAAATCGTGGACAGGCTGGATGGAGACATTGCCATAGAGAGTAAAAAAGGCGTCGGAACTACTGTGACCATGACACTTCCGTTCAAAATCGGGGAACCGGTGGAGAAGGAGAAGAACGTAAACTATGAGGAAATCCCGGTGGAAGGTCTGCGGGCGCTGTTAGCAGAGGACAATGAACTCAACATGGAGATCGCAAAATTCATGCTGGAGGATTACGGGATCCACGTAGAGTGCGCTGCAGACGGAGAAGAGGCGGTACAAAAGTTCAAAAATCTGAGCTGGGATATTACGATGTGATCTTCATGGACATTATGATGCCGAAGCTAAATGGCTGGGATGCCACCCGCAGGATCCGGTCCATGAAACGGTCGGATGCCGGAAATGTCCCCATCATTGCCATGAGCGCCAATGCCTTTGCGGAAGACATTATCAACAGCCGATGGATGAAAAGAAGCTGTTGGAAACAGTGAAGGAATGCATTATGTTCCGGGACCATTCCTGAAGAAACAGCATAGAAACAGCCTAGAAAAGGGCAGAGGATATCCTCTGTCCTTTTCCTATATTAGGATGACTTATCGTGCAACATTACGTACTGAAAATGGTGGGACAACCGGATATAATAGCTACAAAGACAGGAGTTTTTTCTGTGAAGCATGTGGCCTACATTATGGAAAGGAGAAAAATTATGATTTCATTTATATTGTGTCTGTTGCTGTTAACCATTTTATTCGGAATCGCATATAAGATTACCGGGGCAATTTTAAAGGCCTGTGTGTGGCTGCTGATCCTGTTGCCCATCGGCCTCATCCTGTCGGGCGTGGGAGTGATCTTCTGCTGTACAATCATTTTAATACCGGTAGGGATCGGAATTATCAAGGCCGGGATCCGGATGATATTGCCGGGGTAAAGAAATAAAATGATAACAGACTGCCTGATGTGTGGTAAAATAAAGTTATCGCATATCAGGCAGTTTCATTATTATTGATATATAGTATTGATAAATCAGGAAAGGTGATGGCATATGGAGATCAAAAGTATACTGATCAAAGATACAACGAGAGAAGAGCGGATCCGCATTATACAGGAGGGTTTGAACCAGTGCGGTGGAGCCTGTGACTTCTGCAACGGTTGTGATAATCTGGGCGGTGGTTCCGTGGATACATTTTATGAACCGTACATTAACGGGGAGAAGGAACTGCGGCAGCTGAATGAGGAATACAGAAGCAACATGGGACTGGTGAGATAGGAGACGGGCTATGTTTTTCATACCGTGTATTAAGTGGAATAAGCACTATTATGTGCGGACAAGCTGCTGTAATACGCTGTATGAACTGGATCCGGAGATGGGAAAGGCCATTGCCCGGGGAGAGCAGGTACTGATTCGCCCGGAGCATTTGCAGAGAATTTCAAAAGTGACCTATGGGTATAACTATAAACATTGCAATTACTGTGGGTATGAGACAGCAGAAAATTTTGAGTATTGCCCAAAGTGCGGTAAGAAATTTTAAAAGCGAGAGGGGACGTGAATCTGTCTCGATTTCAAAAGGGAGTGTTACTCACAAGGACCATTGTCTTTCCAGGCACCTTTCCATTTTGGTTTTTCTGTGGAACGTTTTGGTAGATTCATAGTGTTCATCAGGCGGTCCACTCTGCCGAGACTGATGTTTATGCCATAATCACGTTCTAATACACGACGGATCTTGTAAGCACCAAGAGAGTTATCGTAATCAGTATAGATTTGTAAAAGGTGCTTACGAATCAACGGATTTTCTTTTGTACGAGGTGCTAAATCTGAATAAAAGTGCTTGTAATAAGTACTGCGATTTATGCGAAGAACTCGACAAAGAGTTTTGATATCGTATTGATGACGCAGCTTATGCACGGCATCTAATCGTTGCTTGAGTGTGGCGTGAATATGGCAATCGCTTTTTTTAGTATTTGGTTTTCTTCTTCCAGCTGAGCCATACGTTTTTGAAGCTCTTTCACCTGCTTTGCAGTAAGAACTTCACCGTCATCAGTTTCAACAGTTGAATACTGTTTGACCCATCTGGAAAGAGCAGTTTGAGATACGCCGTACTCTTTGATAAGAGAGGCCTGAGTTTTACCATTGTGGTAAAGCTCAACGAGGGTTCGTTTGAAATCCTCATCGTAATGTTGTTTTGTGGACATAAAAGATACCTCCTTTTGGTGTCTATGTTAATAGTAAGTCTATTTAACCAATGTGTCCACTTTTATAAGTATAATGCAGGTAGTACACATGATAAGAATTGCTGTTTGTGATGATGAAAATGTAATTGTGAATCAGATAGAGCATATAATTTCTGAAGTATGCAAGCGGGAAAGCATTCCCGTGAATATTGATGTTTTTTACAGTGGTAGGGAACTCAAAAGGCAGGTTACATCAGGAACAAAGTATGACATCATCTTTTTGGATATTCAGATGAAGGGTGGCGATGGCATCACTGCGGCTGAAAATATACGGAAGGTGGATGATAATGTACTTCTGATTTATGTATCAGGCTATGATAAATATATGATGGAATTGTTCCGGTTGGATGTATTTGGATTTATAAAGAAACCAATCGATGAGGAGATATTGACAAAGACATTTCTGGAAACTTATCAGAGAGTCTGCAGTAAAATGGTCTATTTTACCTTTTCTTATAAGCATGAAGAATATAAAATTCTATGTAAAGAGATTTTATACTTTGAAAGCAATGCCAGGAAAGTTACAATATATACGCAAAACGGGGAGCATTACACATTTAACGGGAAACTGTCAGAGATAGAACAAAAAATGTCAGATAGAAAAATACCTTTTTTGAGAGTACATCAGTCTTATCTGGTAAATTATTATTTGATTAGATCAAGGACAAAAATAGAAATAACGTTGGTAAATGGGAAGAAACTGCCTATAAGCGAAGAACGGCAGAAATACTTTAACCAACAATACAGCCATCTTCTGGGAGGGGAAATCAATGTATAATCAAATAGAAGATATTCTATTAAATATTTCTATTGTTATCGCAACCGTATGGATTGTAAAAAGATTTTGGGGAAGCTTTTTTGAAGAAAAGCAGAATAGTATACTTTCTGTTTCTCTGTGGATTGTTTATTGCATATTCCAATTTTTCTTTGGTTATCATAATGGGCGCCTGCAAATTTTTGCAACCATTCTGAACATTTTACTGATTCTGTCCATAGCGATGGTTGCCTACCAAAGCCGTGGAAAGGAAAAATACTTTTTATTGGCTACATTCTATGCAGGCTGGTCGTTGATTGAGGTCTTTGTCTTTTCCCTAATCAATAGCTTTGACATAGGGGAAAGCCAGCAAAGGGATATTATTGGGTTGGTATTATCGAACATCCTGATGATCCTTTCTGTATATGCACTGTCGATGGTGGCAGAAAAAAGAAAGGAGAGTCCGGTACCGGGAAAATATTATTTTTTTCTCCTGTTGGTGCCAGTGGGAAGCATAGTCATTGCAATCAATGAATTTTGCTCAGAAGGAAAGTCCTTTTTTGCTGTTATCACTATCAGCATTCTTATCTTATTTAATGTCATTATTTTTGAATTGTATGTAAAAATAAATAAAGTTTTTGCTTATGAAAAAGAACATACAGTTTATGCCCAGCAATTTGATATGATCGAAAAAATTACGGTATCGCAAAAAAAGATGTTGGAGGAATTTTATGAGGACAGGCACAATCTGCTGAATAAACTTATTGTTTTAAAAAACAGCGTTGAAAACAGTGATAAAGAGTCTGTAATCAGAAACCTGAATCAGATTATCAAAAACAGCAATATTTCCGAAAACATTTCCAATACCGGCAACAGTACCATTGATTGTCTGATTAATTTCAAATATGCCGTTGCTAAGGAATACGGGATTACATTTCAGTTAAAAATATTTATTCCAGAGGAGCTTTCCATGGAACCATGTGATATTGGCATAGCACTGGGAAATGCACTGGATAATGCAATAGAAGCTGTCCGGGACTGCAGGCAGCACCAAAAGGTGATAGAAATATCCATGGGAGTGAAAAAGCAGGCGCTGGTCATGCTGATAAAGAATCCATATGAGCATGTCTTAAAAAACGACAGAAGCGGAAAATATCAATCCACAAAAACAGAAAGCGGCAGACATGGATATGGATTAAATTCCATAGCAAGAATTGCAGAAAAGTACCAGGGCGAAATTCTAGTGGAAGCACAGGATTCTGTATTTTGCCTGACCGTTGTTATGAATTTGCCGGAAAATTGACAGCTATTGCCGTATTTTTGACATATTAGGGATTATTTTGAGGGGAATATGATACCTGACTTTGGGAGTTGAATCTTAAAATATGGTGCTAAGCCACGGATTAAAACCTGTGGCTTAGCATTTTTTCTGATGTCTCCGTCGTTTAAAAAGTAGGAACTTAACGGCAGGCCGATAAGTGCTGAAAATTCTTTTATAAATTTAGAACCCCGTGCAAGGTTGATATACTTTCGGTCTGATATTTTACAACTCGGAACTCATGGATAAAATTAAAGATATCCTAAAGACGGATGACCGTTGTCATGAATCTACTGGAAAATTGACAGCTATTGCCGTATTTTTGACATATTAGTGATTATCTTGCGGGGAATATGATATGATTACAAAAATAGTTCATTAAGGGGGTATACATAATGAAGAAAAATGAAAAGAAAACTGTATTAGCAAAAGCATTAACATCCGTTGCTGATGGAATGTTATCAAAAGCTGCAAACAGCAGATGTGCACTCATATACCATCAGCCTAAACAGCCGGAAGAAGTGAGGAAATTCAGGAAAAACAAATAAATGAGAAAAGTAGCAAAGTTGTTGACAGATTATGTTATCAAAAAGAGCATGGTTGATGAAGCAGATCGGGAAGTCTATGAATATGGATTTGTCATAACCTTGGAAGTTGGGTTATTTTTGGTTGCAAGCTTGTTCATCGCACTGAAACTCGATATGGTCTTAGAAGGGATATTTTTCTTTGTGATTTTCTCACCATTGCGTTCCTATGCAGGTGGTTTGCATTTGGAAAAATTCTGGATATGCTTTGTTTTGTCATGCTTAACATATATTACTACTCTGCTTGTAGTTAAGAATCTCTGTTTACATGAATTTGTTTCACTTATTGTATTATTCGCCCTGGAAGTATTTGTGTATGTGTTATATCCAGTTGAGAACAGAAACAGGGAGATAAACGAAGAAGAGAACAAGTGTTTTAAAATAAAGCTGATGAAATATTTATGCTTGGATTTTTTTATCGGAATAGTTTGCACTATATTTGAAAAGGATAGCTACTTCTTGGAGCTAAATATAATATTTTTAATAGTTGTAATCACAATGCTGATAGGGAAATGCAGAAATCATTTGAAAAATGTATGTAAAAGCTATGTTCCAGGAAAAGGTCTCTGGTAGCTGGGTCAATGTGGAATCATGGGAAGATTCGAGCAATACCATAACAGCATCTGGCTTGGAAATATATCTGGTTTCCAGAGGTACATATCGAGTTACAATGACGTGTAGTGTTAATGGAGAAATTAAAACGGCAACATCGGCAGAAAAGAATTATCAGTTTGTAGAAAAATGTAATGTGTATTGCAGGTGGGGAAATCTGCTTTGCAACTATGGATGGGAGTGGTGCCCATGAAGAGTCTATAATGGCGAGAAATTTGAGAAGTGAAACGGAGGAGATTTTGAATGAAAATATTGACAAAAGTTATGGATTTACTTGCATTATCGGTTATCTTGTCTTTTATGATTTTGATGTTTTCAGGATGCCAGATGGCTTCCGGTACTCTTTCCGAAAAGGAAATTACTGTGTTTAACACAGAATTTTTCAATGGTGACATAACGAACATGAACAATATGCTGTTATCCAGCGAGTATAGTCAACCAGATGAAATTAACTTGTTTGAGTTATTTTATAATGGCGTTGGAGGAGCGTTTGGCGAAGTATCGGAGGATGAACTGTCAATGCTGACAGAGTTATGTAGTGATGCCCCGTATTTGGATATCATAAAAATCACGGCAAATGAAATGGATGCTTTTTTGCAGGAAAAAATGGGAATAAGTCTGGCGGAGACAAAAAAGACAGGCTTGGACAGTTTCTATTATTTGGAGCAATATGACAGTTACTATCTGATTATGGGAGACTCGAATTTTGATTGGTGTATGGTTACTTCCGGAACTTGGGAGTCAAATAACAAACTCATACTGAAATACGAAAAAGAGTATGAGGGGGGGCAATGGGTGGTCATTTTACAAAAGACGGATGATGGTTATTTGTTTATTTCTAACCAGAAGGCAGATTAAACAAGTTCAGACGAGAAAGAGAGGTATTTTATGAAGAGAAAAGAGGAAGCAATGAAAAAGTATATTGCGAGTTTTTTAGCTATTTGTATGATCTTTGTTATGGTTCCGATTTTGCCCGCAGAGGCGGCTGGCCTGGAAGATACAGAAAGGGTGGAGATACTTGAGTTGGTAGAAAGCTACATGGATAGTCGGGAAACAGCAGTCATGACCGGGGACACGGAAAGCTTGAGAACAGTGGCTGTCAACGGCATCGTGAACGATGAAAATGCTCACAGAATTACATTGTCCGAAAATAACGTCAGCGTTTCTGATATGTCTTTTCAAATTTCTGGGATTGACATAGAGGATACAATAACTTTTGTGACATTATATGAGAGCATGGAATATGTAGATGACGGTGTTGTGAAGACTGCAGACATTGAACACAACCTGACTATCATGTACGATGAGGCATATGATGTAGCCAAAGTAGTGTCTGACAGTTATAGGGAGACTGTGTCAGGATTCCAATCCTGTTCTTATGTTTCTGAAGAAATTCAAGCTGTTAGTGAAGCATTATACAGCTTGAATTCCATAAATACTGATTATTGTGCTGAAATTGTCAGAGTTGCAGAATCCCAGGTTGGGTATAAAGAAAAGGCTTCCAATTCAGACTTGGATAGTTTCACAGCGAACGCCGGTTCTGCAAACTACACCAAATATGGTCAATGGTATGGGCTTAACCCCGCAGCATGGTGTGCAATATTTGTTAGTTGGTGCGCAAGTGAAGCGGGCGTATCAACATCCGTTATTCCTAAGTATTCTTCCTGCTCGACAGGAATGAAGAATTTCAAAGACATGGATTGTTTTTATTACAGTTCTGCTTATAACGGAAGCTATACACCTGAGGTCGGCGATATTTTCTTTACGGGCACGAGTACAACATCTAGTAGCCACACTGGCATTGTAGTTGAGGTGTCAAGCACACAGATTACTGTTGTGGATGGAAACTGGAGTGATAAGGTTTCGAGACATACGTACAATTTAACAGATAGCAGTCTTATAGGATTTGCAAGCCCGATTTATTAAACATAAATATTTGACATTAAAGTAGCACAAGGAGAAAGAACTTGGTTATATTGAGCAGATTATAAAAGGTAATGTAAACCGAATTATGAAAAAATCGTATTCCTTTCCATTGGGGTGAACGATTATATTTTGCTTACGAAAGCCCCGTCAAGGTTGAATTTAACGGCTTTCAGTCCGGTCTTGACTGATCTTCCGATGCAAAATTTTGGTCACCCAAGCCAAAGAAAGGGGAGGTAAAGGCACAGCCTTGGAACACTTGATTTTACTGGAGTTGGGGTGATTTTGAGCGTATAAAGTTGACACTACCTATAAAAAATGGGAGGGTGAAATATGAAGAAAAGAATAATATCTTTGGCAATTGCTGTTATGTTCGGATGCTCTATTTATACTTCTGCTATTACTACATATGCAGAAGAAGCATGTGGAGAAACGGATACTGTGAGCAAGGGAACTTTACTTTATGAGACAGAGGTAATAACACAAAAAGATTATGACGAAGGATTCCAAAATTATGCCCTTTCTGCAGCAACAGTAGACTTGGCAGTAAGTATGCACACTTTTTCCAACAATAATTTGGCAAATGTTGTCGGTGTTGTAAGAGATTATGATACAGAAGCCTTTATTCCAAATGCTACAATTTCTGTAGATGGGGAAGTTGCGGTCATTACGGGTGAAGATGGACGTTTTCAAATAAAAAATCTCCCTTCAGGAACATACGATTGGGAAATAAATGCAGCAGGGTATTTTGCGGCAAATTATAGTAATTATGATGTTGACAGTGCGGATGGAACTACAATTTTTACATTCTATATAAATGATGACTTTTCTGTTTCGCAGGATAGAGAAGAAATAATGCATGATATAGGAGGACAAACTGTACTGCCTTCTATTATAGATAGAGGAAATTTTGCAACATCATCTGTTGCCAGAGCAATGAGTTCTGTTCCGGATGTAAGCAATTCTATTGCGGTTTACTATAATAATCAAACAAAAACTGTTGATAGAGAGACATATATCTATACTGTATTATCTTCGGAACTTTACGGAAAAAGTTATTACACTGGTAAAGGACTAACTTCAACACAGGTTAGTGAATTGTATGAAGCACAGGCAGTGGCGGCAAACACCTTCTTAGAGTATGCGCTGAGTGTTTATTCGAATCATTCGGGTAAAGATTATAAGGTTTGCTCATCTTCTTGTTGTCAGGTATATGATCCTACTAAGGTTACCGAGGAGGCAATAGATGCAACGGCAAATATTTTTTATACTTCTGGAGGTAAATCTAAAACGGATATTGTAATGTATAAACCATCATCTACAACTTATGATTATATTTGGGGTGCCTTTTTCTCAAGCTGTAGTGGTAATGGAACAAAAGATCATTCTACGCAGCCTGCTTTGAAAGCTGTAAGTTGCACAGATATTGCAACTGGTGCGGGAGGACATCGTTACGGGCTATGTCAAATGGGTGCCGCATTGCGTGCAAAAAATGGTGATTCCGCATCGAATATTTTGTTGTATTATTACACTGATTGCAGGATCATATCCTGCACATTAAAATAGAAAATGTGCCAGAAAGAGATTAAGACGAGTATGGGTAAGATGAAAAATAAGGTTTTGCCGGTCTCTGTTCTTGTGTTGTTTATGCTGATGTGCATCAATGCGTGTGGAATATCGAAATCCAGGGATAGTGCTGATATGGTCTCAGAGCTTAATAACAGGATTATAGAAAAGGTAGCAGAGAATTACGAAGAAGGTAACATCAGTGCATTAGATATTGTTATAGTTCGGATTGATTTTGGTTCTTTCTCGCAAGATAATGCCAGTGAAATATTCGTGTTATGCAAGATTTTGAATACCCCTCATGTTGCAGGATTGGATAAAACGGTGGGTATCCTTTTAGATGCTGATTCATTAGAAATGGTAGCATATAAGGAGTTTGCGGCTGATAAAGTAGTTATAAACTGTATTCAAGCGAGTGACGGACAAAGCAGAATATTGGTATCAAAAACCACAACATATCAAGGAATATCAACACAGGAAATTCAGCTTTTAGCTGTCGAAGGCAGTCAATGGGTAGAAATTCCGATAGATGCGCTAAAGATCATTGGAGATGAATCTTTTTATTATATGGATATAGTAGATGATTTGATTATTGTGGCATCTGAGGATAAATTGATAAGTTCTGAAGAAATCGTAGCAGTATTAAAGTGGAACCCTGAGACAGAGCAGTTTGTTTTGGAACAGTAACGGGTTTGGCGGTGTGCAAGTCCAAATTATTAAATAACAATGTGCATAAAGAAAAGCGGAAATCTGGCTATATTAGATGAAATCACCATGACCACTAATTCCTTTGTCTATCAGAATGCTGAAAGCGGTGATGCTAAAGTTTAATTTTTATTTAAAACCGTATTTTCCAAAGAGGGAAGAAGTTCGGCAACCGTAACTTTTTCCACGGAGTCAGCTTTCGTACCTTTTGTTTTAGGCTTCTTAACCCTGGTTTTAAGAGGAGAAAACCGGCGCATTTTAAACTCTGGTTTAACCATTATCACCGTCAGAAATCCAGAAGTAAACATATTATTTGATACTTTGAGAAATCAAAAAAATCGGAAACGCTGTATTTATCAGCATTTCCGACCCTTTTAACCTAATAGCGAGAGGGGGATTCGAACCCTCGACACTGCGGGTATGAACCGCATGCTCTAGCCAACTGAGCTATCTCGCCATATGACCAACCGAAGTTGGAATGGAACCTATAGGGCTCGAACCTATGACCCTCTGCTTGTAAGGCAGATGCTCTCCCAGCTGAGCTAAGATTCCATTGTAGCTGCTCTCGCAACCGACTTGTTTAGTATACAATGTGAGTCACACTTTGTCAACACGTTTTTTGATATTTTTGTAAAAATTTTGTATGCAATTAGAACAATAATAGCAAAGAGCAGGAAACTACAGGGCTTTCTTTACACTGATAGCCTTCATGGGACACATTTCCTGACAGCAGAAACAGGAAATACAGCCCTTTCTGCGAAATTTTGCCTTGCGGTTTTCTATTTTGATCACATGAGCCGGACAACTTTCCGCACATTTTCCACATCCCACACATTTTTCCGGTGTCAGTTGGGGATACGATTTCAACAGTCGGGAAGCTACCAACATGAAAGGCTTGCGTAAAAATTTCGGCACACCGTTGGTAAAATCTAATTTTATGGTATCCGGCTTCTGAAAAGGAGATAAGCCTTCCGGAACCGGATCTCCCACAAGCGCCAACTCCTTAGGGCGAGCCAGACCTTTTTCCAGTGCCTGACGCAGCATGACGATCTCTGTAGGTTCTAATCCCATAAGTTTTGCGGCGAAGCAGTCCTGGGTATAGAAATCTTTTGCCGCCAGCAGCATATGCAAAGGATGCGAAGTGCCGCCGGTGGGACCGTTACCCTCCATGGCATCAATGGCGTCAATGACGGTTAGCTGTGGAGCCACAGTCTGAGCCAGCTCCAAGAGCATGTTGGAGAAATCTTCGATCTCTGGCCAGCGGTAGTGCATCTGGGGCTTTTCCAGACCGGGGATGGTGCCGAAGAGATTCTTGATGCCACCGGAATAGCCGGTCATGGCATGGGTCTTCAGCTTACAGATATTAATGATATAGTCAGCTTCCACGATGGGAGTGATCAGGTGGAAACTGTGATTTTTAAATCCTGCCGGACAATTCACGGTCTGTGCGGAAAAGTCCATGTTCAGTTCTGCACCTTCCCCCAGAGTATCCATGCCGCATACGTGATACACATGCCTCATGGCTTCGGCATTGTAGAGACCACCGGAGCTTTCCGCAATGGTGATGTGCTGCATGCCCTGCTTGCGGAGCCACCGGATCACTGCTTTTACCACCAGCGGATGCGTGGTGGCGGGAAAATCCGGGGATTTCGCCATGACGAGGTTGGGCTTGATGACGATCTTCATCTCCGGGCGTAAATCTGCGGCGATGTGCAGCGCCTCCATACTTTTGCAGATGGCGGGATAGATCAGTTCTTCGTTATATTCCGGTACGATGTGTAATGTCTGTATCATAAAATCTCCATTCTGCCGCCGAACGGCATAAATAGTAATGCGAAATTTAGGTTATTCTGCTTTGGAAGCATTACTTTTTATTATATGGTAAACGAAATCACTTGTTTTTTCAATGCTTCCGTGCTATACTACGAAATGTTGTTGAGATTTGATGGAAGAAATCAGAAGCGCATCGCAATGATTTCTTTTTTTGTGCAACAATTCAGAACCAAGGTGATTTTCATGAAGATGCGATTTTGCGAATGAAGTTCTGAAGGTTGCCACGATTTTGAATTTAAAGGAGTATTTCGTGAGTTATTTTTTGGAAAATGAAGAAGTGAACGAAGCAGTAGAAGAAGTGAAAGCGCAGGACGGCATTGCCTCCATCGAGCCGTTGCTGGACAACCGTATTGTCCGTGCGATCCGGGAGATGGGGTTTGAAAAGCTGTCTCCGATCCAGGAGCAGGCGATTCCCTATTTATTACAGGGGGAGGACATCATCGGACAGGCCCAGACCGGTACGGGCAAGACTGCTGCATTCGGCATTCCGGCGATCCAGCACATTAATCCGGATGTGAAAAAGTTACAGACCATTATCTTGTGCCCCACCAGAGAACTGGCGATCCAGGCAGCGGAAGAACTGCGGAAAATCGCAAAATACATGCACGGCATTAAGGTACTGCCGGTCTACGGAGGACAGGATATCAGCCGTCAGATCGCGGGACTGCGGGGCGTACAGATTATCGTGGGAACCCCGGGACGTGTCATGGACCATATGCGCAGACGCACTATTAAGCTGGATCTGGTGAACATGGTGGTATTGGATGAGGCAGATGAGATGCTGAACATGGGCTTCCGTGAGGACATGGAGCTGATCTTGGGACAGATTCCCGGAGAGCACCAGACCGCACTGTTCTCCGCTACCATGCCGAAGCCGATCCTGGAGATCACGGACCGGTTCCAGAAGGATGCAAAAATAGTAAAAGTAGCGGCAAAAGAACTGACGATTCCGTTGGTATCCCAGAAATTCTACCGTGTGAAAAATCAGGACAAGGATGCAGCCTGTGTAAGACTGTTAGAGTACTATCAGCCGAAGCTGACCCTGATCTTCTGTAATACGAAGAAAAAGGTGGACGAACTGGCGGATCTGTTGAAGCAGCAGGGCTTTCAGGCAGAAGGGCTGCATGGCGATCTGTCCCAGGCACAGCGTGATGTGGCCATGAACCGTTTCCGTAACGGCGGAGCCAGCATTCTGATCGCTACGGATGTGGCAGCCAGAGGGATTGACGTGGACGATGTGGAGGCGGTTATCAATTACGACATTCCGCAGGACATCGAATATTATGTGCACCGTATCGGCAGAACCGGCCGTGCCGGCAGAAAGGGCAGATCCTTTACCTTTGCCAACAGCAGGGAAATTGGCAAGATCCGTGAGATCGAGAGAGTCTGTCATACCACCATTACCGAGAAAAAGCTTCCCGGAGCTGCGAAGGTGCTGAAAGCGAAAGCAGACAAATATCTGAACAAGGCATGGGAACTGCATGAGCATGAAGACATCGAGCTGATGAAGAGCTTTTTACAGCGGAAAATGGAAGAAGAAGGCTGTGATGCACTGGAGTTGGCAGCTGCCATGCTGAAATTACAGGTCGGTGACAAGGGCGAGGAGATCGCCGCAGATGAATATACAAAGCGTGGCAATCGCTTCGGGGACAGAGGCCGGTCCGGCAGAGACGATGGTGAAGGCCGTAGCTTCGGCAGAGGAGACGGAAGACGCCGCTTTGGCCGTGAAGACGGGGACCGCAGAAGATTCGGTCGCGGTGACAGAGACCGCAGGGACGACGACAATACCGTTTCCGGCGAGAACAGAAGACACCGCAGAGACGAGAACCGCGAGGACGGAAGAAAATGGGGCGGCCGCGACAAAAAGGCATCGGACCGTAAATACTCCGGGGACAGAGCGGAGAGAGAAGTAAAAAAGAGAAAGAAGCGGGAAGAGCCGGGCATCGGCAACAGCTTCCCCAAGAGAAAAAAATCTTAAGTAGATGAGGAATTTTATGTATTTGCCGCAAAAGCCGCAGTTGTGCTTTTGCGGCAAATCGTGTATAGTTAGGAAAGAATAGATAGGCATAATTCAGAAAGGTCTGCGGTATGAAAACACTGAAAAAACAGATACCTTATATCCTGTTGGGAGCCACACTTCTGCTCCTTTTGGGACTTAATATTATCAGCCAGGATCACTGGCTGGATTCCGATATGGCGGCAGAGATGATCTTTTCCCGGATCCTTGCGGGGGAGCATCAGATGATTTCGACGACGAACTGGTATTATTCCACGGAGTTCCGTGTGCTGTATACACAGCTGATCATGGGACCGCTGTTCCGGATCTGCAACAACTGGCATGTGATCCGCACGATCACGAATCTGGTGTTTTACGGGCTGATGCTGGCTTCCTATTATTATTTTATGAAGCCGTTAAAGGTATCCAGAGGGCTTACGGTGTTAAGTTCCTGTCTGTTGCTTCTGCCTTTTTCCGAGACCATGATGACACACATGCAAATGGGCAATACCTACATGTCCCATGTGATTCTGGTGTTGTGGTTCTTCGGTATGTATCTGCGGCTGTGCAGTGGAGAATACAGTACAAAACGCAAGGTCAGCCTGTGGATCTTCTATGTACTACTGGCTATTGTCTGTGGAATGTCCGGCGTACGTTACCTGCTGGCATTACAGTGCCCGCTGGTACTGACTTCCTTTTTCTATCTGTTGAGTGGAGAGAAGTTCCAGGGTTTCCGGGGAGAGATGACAAAGGAGCGTTTCCGCTCTTTACTTTCTACGGACAGGATGCGATATTTTCTATATAGTCTGGTGGGGGCATTTTTCGCGGTAGCGGGTTATGGCATCAATGTAGTCTTCATCAGTCATAAATATGTATTCCAGACCTATGGCGCCACGAATTTCATCGCATTGTATCACGGTGTGTTATTCGACCGGATCCAGAATGCGGTGGGGTGTCTGCTGATGCTTTTTGGCTATATTCCGGATAAGGGATTTTTATCCCTGCGGGGTGTTGTGACGATGGCAGCCTTCGTGCTGCTTGGCATCTACGGATACGTTACGGTCAAAAGCGGGAAAATGCAGCGTGTCACGGGATTTCGCAGTCTGATCACACTGTTTTTGAAAGTCAGTTTTGTACTGAATCTGTTTGTGTTTATTTTTACCACCAGTACCATGGTGCCGCGGTATTATATCACGATCTTCATTTTCGCCCTGCCGGTATTGTGTTTTTATCTGGAAGAGGAAAAAATGCCCTTTGACAGATTGGCGGTGACGGCACTGCTTACCGTCTGCCTGCTCCTTGGAACGGGGAAAACGGTGATGTCTTTCCTGACGGTGGACAAGAACGAGACGAAGCGCCCAGTGGCGGAATTCCTTGCGGGGAACGGATATGATTTCGGCTTCGCTACTTATAATAATGCCAATATCATCACGGAGCTTACGAATGGTGAAGTGGAGATCGGCAATATCGGAGATCCCGAGCACCTGGAGTATTTCAAGTGGTCTTCGCCTATGAAATATTATGAGGAAGGGTATCATGCCGGGGAGACATTCCTGCTCCTGACGGCGGAGGAGTGTGCGGAATATGCAGAGGCTCCGGCATTAAAGCAGGGCGAAAAGGTATATGAGGACGGCAGTTATACCGTCTATGTATTCGACAGCACGGAGGAGCTGATGAACTGTGCTGTGGCGAGACAATAATGACAGAGATTTAGCATATTGCAGACGATATTGGCACCCGGCACTGGACGCAACGGGACAGAACGGTTTGGGGACTGGCTGGTTGGAGAATCTGGTGAGACACAGGGATGTCGGTACTTTTTGAAAAAGGATAACGTCTGCGGAAAGGTTGTAAGTATGAGAATCGGAATGGGATATGACGTACACCGTCTGGTGGAGGGAAGAGACCTGATCATTGGCGGTGTGAAAATACCTTATGAAAAAGGACTTCTGGGACATTCGGATGCGGATGTCCTGCTCCATGCGATCATGGATGCGCTGCTGGGGGCAGCGGCGCTGGGAGATATCGGAAAGCATTTTCCGGATACGGATCCCGCCTACAAAGGCATTTCTTCCATCAAATTGCTGGAAAAAGTGGGAGAACTGCTGGAAGAGAATCATGTTTTCGTTGAAAATATTGATGCGACGATCATTGCACAGGCACCGAAGATGCGCCCGCATATCGATACCATGCGGGAAAATATCGCGAAAGCCCTGCTGATCGATGTGGGACAGGTCAATGTGAAGGCTACCACGGAGGAAGGACTGGGATTCACCGGCAGCGGAGAGGGAATCTCCTCTCAGGCAATCTGTCTGGTGACTACGCCGTTTGATCTTACGGCACAGGCAATGCAGGGGGGATGTGGAAGCTGCGGCGGATGCCCGAAGAGATAAAATTGGTTATAAACTGACCAACCATGTAATTGAAAAACGCCTTGCAATATATTTATTCTATTGATCTGAGTGCACTTCAGTAGAACAGTAAAACATGAAAAGCCTGAGTCTTCTTTTTGGAAGCACTCAGGCTTTTGGCAATTCTGCAATTTTGAAATGTAATTCATATATGAGTTGTACGTAAAAGAAGTTCCTACGAACGCAATGTATGTATTGCATAAATTGAAAACAAACTCTATTATAAAAAGTGGAAACATGAGGATGCGATCTGCTTCTATAATTAAGGCAGGGAAAAAGAGAGTATGCTGTATTATACATGATTACTGATGGAAAAGGAGGGCATAATGGATTATACAAAACGATCGGATTCTACAGAAGAGGCGGCGTTGATCATTGGATTGGGAGGTACTGGCACAGATGCGGTGATACGGCTGAAAAGGAGGATTTACGGGCAGCTGAACCTGGGTGAAAAGGACGAGAGAACGCCTGAAAGTTTCAATGTTAAATATTTGATAATAGACTCGGATTCTTCCAAAATTAAGGATCAATGGAGAACTGCTGCTGCCATAGACGAAAAAGAGGAATTTTTTTTTATCCGTGGTAATGACAAGATAAGAAATTTATGTAACGAGGAATATATAAAAAGCAGGCAGGAATTCTATTGGCTGAATTATGGATATTTTTCATATGATGGGAATGACAGGCGGTGGTGGAGTAATAATGGAATCCGACAGTTAGGGCGGTATCTATTGGTAAGTAGTGCTGAACGGATATATGAGAAGATAAAAGCAGACATACAGAGTCTGTTGAAGGAAAACAGAAACAGGGATTTAACAGTACATATTTGTACGGGACTTTCGGGAGCTACCGGAAGTGGAATTTTTCTGGATGTCTGTTACCTGGTAAGATTGGCATTACAGGAAATGAAAAAAGAAGATGCAGTTGTTTGCGGATATTTTTTTATGCCGGATGTAAATATTTCCATGCCGGAGATAAAAATGAGTTCTTTACTTACGGAGTATATCAAAGTAAATGGTTATACGGCACTTCAGGAACTGGATTATTGTATGAATTTTTCTAATAATATGGATAGCTTCCGCATGGACTATGGATTTAAAAAAATAGATTTTGGAATGAAACCGGTGGATCTATGCTGGCTTGTTTCAGCGACAGATGCATCGGGAAAGCTGTTGAAAGATGGATATATGCATGCAATCAGCAGTGTATGTAGTTTTATTGATAGATTTTTGATGAAAACACGGAATACAGACAGAGAATGTGTAAAGGAGGATGAAATCTGGTCTTTGCAAAAACTTATGACTGTATTAAATGCAGCGGATGCAGAAGTTGAACTCCGACATGGGGCGAACATAAATTATCGAATTTTTGGGATAGATGAAGAACCATTGCTCTGGAAAAATCCGTTGTATACTCAGACAATTACAAAATATAATATGAAGGCAATAGCACGAGAGGCAGCAGACGGATGTGAAATGATGGGATGCTCTTCTATCGTACATATTTACAGTGGTGTTTCACTGCATGCATATCAGGAATTGTGGGATTGGGAAAGAGCATATGAATCAGACAGAAAACCATGTCGTCATTTGTATGAGAGAGGTAGTGAAAACTGGAATTTAAAGCTTCCGTCTCCGATTCCTGCAAGTTTTCGAGGCGATAAGACATGAAAAATGAAAACAATAACGAAAAAGATCCCGAATTTATTCGAGATCTTTTTCGTTATCGACATAGGAGATGCCTTGAAACAGGGTATTATAATCCACATCCAGAATCGTTTTCAGAGCAGCCAGCTCTGTTACTTTTATATTGTAGGTGCCGCATTCTATCTGAGAATAGATGCTTCTTGAAATGTTTATTCCGAGAAGCTGCATTCTGGCTACCATTTGCTCCTGGGTGATCTTTCTTTCTTTTCGAAGCTTGCGAAGATTATGCCCAAGAGTAATGTTTGATTTTATTTTTTGAGACATTCTAATTTCCTTAATCTGTATAAAAGTCATATGACCGATCATTATCAACGGTTTAATATCAATGATTTTAAACTAGCAATCATTATAATTTGCAATATATAGCTTGCAATACGTAAAAAGTACGATAAATAAAAAAGAATAGGCGGAATATCAGAAAAAAATAGATTCGATGAAGTGAATAGGTGAAAAAGTTAGAAAAGTCAAACAATAATATTTTTTCATGTAAAGGAGACCCACCATGTTTTGCAATTTATACATTGCAAAACATGGCGGAGTGTGTAATAATTAATGTTAAATTGACAGAACAATTTTATACAAAATACTTATGAGGAGTGGTGTGAAATGACAGTATATTTATGGATACTCAGTGGCCTTGTATTGCTCATATTTCTTGTATGGTTCTTTTTTGGACGGACAGATCTGGCAAGAACAGCGAATCTGCTCGTTGATCTGGTGATTATCGTAACTGTGTGTGCAGTGTTCGGCATTATCAGCTATTTGCAATTTCAAAATAAAGACACAGAAGAGGCAACGGCAGTTGATCCGGTGATTGCGGAAACAATCGTGGCGGAACCGATTGCAACGGAAACGGCAGAACAGGAGACAACTGTGGCAAATACACCGGAACCGGTGAAAGATATCGAGGATATCACAGTGTCCGGCAATGCAGCCCAGCTGGTAACACCGACACCGGAAGCTACCGCCGCCCAGTAGGGACAGACGGAATTATATACTGAGTAAAGAGAGGAAAATGTAATGAAGAACTTAAAACAATATATGGGAGTCTGTCTGGCGGTATTCCTGATGCTGACAGGAGTGTTATGCAACAGCATGACAGTACAGGCGGCAGATACGGATGAACATCGAATGAATGTCGTATTTGTACTGGATCAGAGTGGATCTATGGCAAAGACAGATGCAAATGCGCTGCGCTATGAGGCGGTGGATCTGTTTCTTGGGCTTTCTACAGAAACCGGGAATTATATGGGTGCGGTAGTATTTGATGATTCCATTGTTTTACAGAGGGATGTGACAGAGATTACCGGCAAAGAGAGCAAACAGGAACTCTCAGACAGTATTAAGGCAGCGAAAAGCTTTGGAGATACCAATATCGGAATGGCAATAGAGCTGGCAACGCAGATGTTACAGAATTCCGGTAATCCTAATCTGCGCTCGGCTATCATCCTGCTGTCGGACGGCAATACGGATCTTCCCAAAGATACCACCGGACAGGAACTGGCAGCTTCCGAACAGAGCAAGACCAATGCCATTGATACAGCAAGAGCACAGGGAATCAGAATTCATTCGGTATGCCTGAATGCCAATGGCGCAGCGAAAAAGCAGGAACTGCAGGATATTTCCGATGCTACCGGCGGTGTCTGTGTGGAAGTAAAAAGTGCAGAGGACCTGAAGGAAGTATTCAATCAGTTTTATAACATTATTTATTCCACAGAGACCATTAACATTGCAGATACCGTGATTCCTGAGAATGGAGAACTGGAAGTGCCTTTTACGATCCCGGCAATGGGTGTGGAAGAGGCTAATATTATCATTAATACTTTGAATCCGGATACTACGTACAATCTGTTGAATCCGGATGGATATGGTTATATCCAGGCCGAGATGGATGCCATGTCCATCAAAGCGAAGACATTTACCGTAATCAAGATCGAGAAACCGAAGTTCGGAGAGTGGATCCTGAAAGTGAGAGGAATCTCCGGTGATCAGGTCAAAGTGGATATGGTCTACAATGCCAGCATCTCCATCGATCTGACCAGCAGCACAGGCAGCTTTGAATGGAATGCGGGAGACACGGCAGAAGTGATGGCAGTGTTCTCCAATATGGGAAATACCGTTACAGATGCCAATATTTATCAGCAATATCCTATCAGCCTGAAGGTGACAGATGCATCAGGCACGACTGTTATGGAAGAGACGATGGAAGTGAAGGATGCCTCTGCAGAGGCAACGACAGCCTTGCAGCTGACAAATGGCGGAGAGTACACCGTTACAGCCACCAGCAAAATTGATGATATGACTGTCAGCTCCATACCGGTAACGGTAAAGATCACTGCCAGTGCACAGGCAGCACCTGTGGCAACTGCGGCACCCAACGCACCGGAGAAAAAGGGAATGGGACTGTTACCGATTCTCCTGATCGTATTGCTGGTCGTCCTTCTGGCAGTGGTATTGCTTGTGATCCTGAGTAAGAAAAAAGGTTCCGGTATTATTCGTGGCCGGATTCAGTTCTCCGGTTACAATGACGGCTATCTGGGAAGCCCGCAGACCTTTGATGGGACAAAAGGAAAGATGATTCTGAGCAGATATCTGGATTACAGAGAAGACGTGGGTGTAGAGCTGGGAACTACTTATCTGAAGGCAGGAGAGAGAGACAGCTATATTTATCTGATCTCTCCTAAGGGATATTACACAGATACTACCCCGGATACCAAGAATAAAAAGATCCGTCTGGATGCAGAGATGGAAGTACAGGTCAGCAGTGATATTGATTTCAGCAAGTATTTAAAGATCACTTATATCCCCGATGACATGGGATATTAGAATATACACTAAAGGAGAAGACAAGACATATGGCAACTTATGGACAACTATTGATTAAGTCTGGCGGTGGAGTCATTGACCACGGCAAACAGTCCGCAAGACAGGATGGTGCAACACTGGTGATCGGTCTGGGCGGTACCGGATCCGATGCTGTTATGAAATTGAAAAAAGAAGTATTTAAACAGCTGAAGCCAGATGACGAGGATGCGGTGATCCCTACTTATTCCGCCATAAAATATCTGGTCGTGGATTCCGATGCGTCCAAGATCAATGCACAGGCAGGAAAGCTTACGGATATCGACAGGAATACCGAATTCTTTGAAATATCCAATTCTAACATCAAAGCAACCTTCGGTGCAACGGAAATTCTGAAGAACAGACCGGAATTATACTGGCTGGACTACGAACATATTTCCATCAATCAGGCATCCGCCGGTGCCGGCGGTATCCGTCAGGTTGGTCGATTCCTGTTGGTGGATAAAGCCCGTGCACTGTATGACAAGATCAAAAGTGAAATGCAGAGTGCGCTTCTTGCCTGCAACAATGGCAAACTGACCGTGCATATCTGTGCCGGAATCTCCGGAGGAACCGGCAGCGGAACTTTCCTGGATGTCTGCTACCTGGTAAGACAGGCACTGCAGGAGATCGGTAAGACAGAGGCAAATGTCTGCGGTTATTTCTTCCTGCCGGATGTAAATCTGTCGGTACCGGAAGTAATGGCAGCTTCTCTGGCATCTGAATATATCAAGGTGAACGGGTACGCCGCATTGCAGGAACTGGATTATTGTATGAACTTTGCCAACAATAAAGACAGCTTCCGCATGAATTACGGTTTTACCAAAGTGGATTTCAATATGCAGCCGGTGGAACTGTGTTATCTGATCTCTACCACGGACTCTGCTGGAAACAGAGTACAGAACGGCTACCATTACGCTATGGGCGTGGTTACGGATCACATCATAAGTTTCCTGGCTAAGGTAGAGTCCCAGGCGGGACAGAATTCGGAAGAGGATGGCGGCCTGACACTGGAAGGTCATATTTCCAACCTGAATTCCATCCGTGCGGGGATCACGTTACAGCATGGCGCAAACGTAGACTATAACATTCTCGGCGCTTCCATTGCAGAGATGCCTTTGTCCGAGATCGCTACTTATCTGGGAGCGAAACTGTTTGAGAACTTCCGCCCCATGTATGACAAGACGCCTACGGAGAAGGAAAGAGATGAATTCCTGGTAAAGAATCAGCTGCAGTATGAGGACATGCGTAAGTATCTGACAGCGAACTGCCCCGGCGCGGTAAGCTTTCCTGCAAGCTATGATGCAAAGATGTACAAGACAAGAGGAAACGGGGCATTCGTACAGCGTGCTGCAGATTTCCTGGCATCCAATAAGGGAGAGATGGAGAAAAACCTCCGCACTATGGCTGAGGAAATCACAGAGTTCAATATTCCGAAGGAAAGTACTTCCCTGATCAGCAGAACCTATAAGGCCCTGTGTGATTCCTTTGTGACCAGCCTGGATTTCGGACCCTTTTATGCCAAGAAAATGCTGTTTGGCGGCAACAACCAGAATCTGATCCATGCCGTGGACGGTTATATTGCAAAGAACAATGAAAATCTGGCACACGAACTTCGCCAGAATCAGCTCAGGGATGATGAGTATGAGCAGGCTAAGATGCGTATGGACTCGGCAGGCATACTGAATGAGAAAAAACGTATGGAAGAGTACCTGAACGCTCTGAATAATCTGTATGTACATCACTACAAGATAGAGCAGTTTAAGGCGCTGAACGAACTTCTGGAACAGTACAAGAAGCTGTTGATGAAGCTGGATCATAATTTCTTCGCAGTACTGACAGATATGCTGAAGACTTTGAAGGAGACTTTTGCAAAGAATGCAGAAGAGTTGTCGGAGGGCATCCGGGAAGAGAATACCTATACCTGGAAGATCCTGTCAGTAAAAGATATTAAGGAAGGGCTGGATGAGGTTGTTAAAAATTTGGACATGAATCAGACCTTGTATGCTCTGATGATCGACCTGTTTGATAACTGCAAGAAGTGGATCAATCAGGATGAAAACGAAATCAGCAAGCTGATCTCTGATTTTATTCTGGGACAGTTCCAGCAGGCTACCAAGAAGACCATGACGGATTATCTGAAAGAGAAATTCGGTGTGGACAATGCAACCTTGCTGGAGCAGAAAATTGAGGATGAGATTATCCAGAAAGAACTGTGGAATAAATCCACACCGTTGTTCTGGCAGAATTCCATGTACAACAATCCGGTAGGCCAACAGGATACTCTGACAGTACCTTACGATTCTTCTGAAATCTGCAATGCGGCCAAGAGCTTTGCGGAGAAAAAGAAGATCACCGTCAGAAGATCCGGAATTATTGACAAGATGTCCGTCATGAGATTCTACAGCGGACTACCCATGTATGCTTATCAGGGAATTCAGGAACTGGAGAGAGCCTATGAGGCAGACAAAAAGCCGGGGCGTCATTTATATGAAAGAGGCGAATGCAACTGGAATCTGTGGCTTCCGTCTCCGGTTCCCGGAAGTTTTAAGACAGGTACCCCGATGGAACGTATTGAGAATAAAAACGCGGAACTGACTGCTGAATTTGAGAAAGCTAAGGAACTGGGCATTGTAGGAAAAGATCCTATCGGCAACTGGGATATTCAGACAACAGAAGATCTGGACGTGGAAGCGATAGTCAATGGAATCACAGGCAATAAGGATATTACTGCAATGACCGCAGCAGAGCTTTCCGGAGCAATCGAAGCGCTGAAGAAAAAGACAGAAGAACTGCAGGCTCAGATAAAACCAATGCGGATCCAGACACTGAAGTCGGTACAGGGCAGTGAGGATCTGGTAATGATGGATTTCTATCTCATGGCTCCGGTATTGAATGAAAAGGTACATAAAGAGCTGGAGAAGAGAGAAACGCTGAATCAAAAGGCGGAAGAATGGGCGAAGATGCTTGGAGAGAAGCAGTCCGGCACAGTTCAGAAGACCAATTTCTTCAATGCAATCTTTACCGGTGCGATTGCTTACGGCAAAAAGATCACCTTTACTTACGATGAATTCGGTATGGAGAAAGTGGTAGAACTGCAGAACAATACAATGCCTTACGGTCAGGCCGGTGCATATCAGGCATACCTCACCTATGAGACCCTGGATGCTGGGGTAAAGCAGAAGATCACAGCTCTTACCATGGCAAGAATGGATGAAGAGGAATCCGCGGAAGTGCGTGCTGCAGTAGATGGATTGAATGCGAAGATGTCCCAGCGTATCGCAGGCTATCTGAGCTTCTATGCAGGAGATCTGAAGCAAAAGGAGATCGAAAGCTTCTATCAGGAATTCATGAAGGCCTTCCAGGACTTCAAGGTTATGAACGATTATCTGTAAGAAACAACACTGACAAGGGTGTCCCGCACAGCAGGGATGCCCTTATCAGGAATAAGGACAAAAGTATGAGAGAGACAGAAGAAAAACAGCAGAGTTTTCGAAACGGAAAAGAACTTCTGGAGCATTGCATCAGAACATTGAATGCAAACCAGCGGGGAGAGTCGGGAGGAAATGTGGCACTCTATCCGGTGCTGGTGATCATGCTGGGCGAAAAATGCGCGGAACATGTAAAATATATCAAACGTACGCTGGACGATAACTGGAACAATGCTCGTTTCCTGAAATATCTGAAGGTAGTGAAGCAGGGGGATACCTGGCAGGCATCTCTGATTGACAGCTCTGAAGATTATGAACAGTGCGAATGGGAGTCGGAAACAGCAGAATTCCAGGAAGCTATGAATAAAGCGGTGGTGGAAATGCTGGAAGCGGATGAGAAAATCTTCCTTGAGAGAAATTCTGTGAAGATGGAGTATGTTCTGGACGCCACCGAGGAAGAGGGCAGGGAATATTATGACCTGTTTCAGATCACCCAAAACGAACTTTATACCGGAGAACTGAAAACACTGTATCTGATGCTGGACCAACGTCCGAAGGATGGCAATGTCCGCAAATCAGATGAACTTTTGCAATACATCAAAGCGAAAAGAAAAGACAACGCCGAAACCATTTATTTACTGAGCAATTTTCTGAAGGCGGGAAGTATGCTGGGAGAGAAACGTCTGTTTGAAAACTATCGTCTGATCGCAGACATTATTCTGCTGGGGGGAAACAGAGGCGGCGAGGCTTCTTTCAAAACGAATCTTTACAATGGGATCAAAACAGTGTCCTATGCGCTGGTGACGAAGCCTACTGATGAAATTGCGGAAGTGACACTGCAGGAATTATTAGAACAGATATATGAAGAGGATAAAAAGGCTTTTTCCGGAAGAATGACAGAAAAAGAAATCCGGGAGAGGATAGAAATAGATCACAATAACGGGATGGAAATGGGGGAAGACATTTTCCGTGGAGAACTGGAAAATCAGTTCCCAGACAGAAACAGCTTCTGTTACCTGCCGTTCCGATCGGAAAAAGAAGGAAAAGCGGCTCTTGGGGATGCTGGAATCAGCGAAAGAGAACTGAATGCGATCACATATGGAGCCTATGGCTCTTTTGTACGGAAGTATTTTGAAGAACCGGTGGAAAAGCTTTTCGCACAGAAGGAGAAGCTGGAAGAATACCGGATGCGGATCAAGGCGCATATCGGAGAAAAATTCGGTTATTTTGAACTGCTGGATCTGGATCAGCAGAGAGATGTCCTACAGCGTATTCTGGGAGAAGAATATCTGACATCGGGAGTTGGCAAATATGCGGATTTTCAGGGAATATTGTTCCAGCAGGCAGTATTTGAGAGCAGAAAGACTTTCTACGGGAAGATCAAACAACTCTATTGGGAAGAACTGGAAAAACAGATAGATGCGGCAAAGCGACTGGAGGAATATTACCAGGAATGCCTCAAAGAGATCCAGAGGGAAATGATCGTTACGGGAGAGGAATCGGAATCGGTAAAGAAAACATATGCGGATCTGGTAAAGGAATATGTCGGTTCCCACAGACGGGTCAATGAACGAAAGACAGCATTCCCGGAGATCTTCCGGGCAGAGAATACCAAGGAAGAACTGCTGGCGGCCTTTTGGAATGTATTCCGGGATATGATCCGGATAGAAGCGTATTCTTATGATTTCGAAAAGGAAGTAGATCTCCGTATGGGCAATACAAATGAAATAGGAAGAAATCAGCTGGTGACACAGGAACTGAAGAAACAGTTGGATGGAAGCATACGATTAAAGAATATTATTGATCTTGCCATGGTCAAGGTCAGCTGCTATTACCTGATCAGTGAAAATGCGAAGTATGCTTCCAATCTAAGACAATCAGACAGTAATGGAAGGGATTATACACTGTTCGGGCTGAATCGTACGGACAGCATTGAGCAGATGGAGATTTACAACATCTCCAATCCCGAACTGATCCGGTTGACAAGGGAGGAAGAGGATGCGGATAGAAGACTTTGAACGGGAGTATCAGATCAGAGAATTTCAGGTAAAAAGTCAGAGATTGCAGACGGAGCTGTCCTGGAAATTTAAATCAGCCAGCCATTTTCTGGTATTCATATATGACAGCAGATATGAATTTGATATCGAAGAAGCCGCCGGGAAGCTGGAAGAAGAGGGGATTACGGACAAGGAGATTGCCACAGGAAAAGCGAAGACCAACCTGTATCCCAGAGAAAATGGAAAGTTCCAGTTATATTGTGTCCGGGAGAAGGAGTTTGTACAGGACAAAAAGACCATGATCCTTCCGGGACAGAAAATGAAAAAGGGAATTCCTTATGAAATCAGCATTTTCTGTTGTGAATATGATTCGGAATTCGAAGAATTACGAGTGTTTCTGCCGGAAAATCCGGAAGATAACAAACAATATATTCCCGTGATCATTCAGCCGGAGATCACTTATGAAAAGAAACTGTTTTCGAAGACAACGACATGCATTCTGAAGCTTCCGAAACTGGAAGAGTACAGGGACGGAGCTATCATGTATCACGTGGAAGGCGTGAGAGCGGATATTCCGTTGTCTGCAGATTGTCTGGGAAGAGAATTGTTTATTCAGGTGCCTTCCAAAGACAGTGTGACGGTACGAATCCGTGAAGAATACAGGAAATATTATAAAAAAGTATAAGTGAGGATAAAAGAGGAATGGAGCAGAAGTTTATAGATGAAATGTGTAGGTGTCCGTATTGTTTTAAGAAATTTTCTCCGGAAGCGGTACAGTTTAAGGCGATGACCATGTATACCGAACAGGATCTGGAAGATTTCAGTGACAGTGAGCGGGAAGCCAAGAAGCTGTACATGGAGAGAGAGGACACCCTGTACAGAAAATTCTGGAATCAGTATCCCGGTTCTGATCCCGGCTTTGAATATGAATCTTTTCCGACGATGCTGGGATTGCCGCTGGAAGTGGAAGGCGGTCAGAAATATCCCATAGCGAAGGTACGTATGCATGATCCGGAAGGGTTTTTATATCAGGTGAGAGATGAAGAAGGACGGGATACCAAGGTACGGATCTGCCCGCACTGTCATAACCCGCTGCCTTTTGAATATGGAAAATATCCTGTGAAATACATAGCGGTAGTGGGAATTACCAGCTCCGGAAAAACAGTTTACCTGGCGCAGATCATGACGAAAATCAAAGAAGTACTGGCAAAGGCTAACCTTACGGTGATCGGAACCCATGAAGAGGTGGATAACTTTGTGCGTGATCATAGGATCAAGAAGGGGTATCCGCTGCCCTCCGGTAATACAAAGGATTTGTTGACAATGCCGCTGCCGTTAAATGTGATCAACAATAAAACAAAGCAGAAATATACGCTGATCTTTTACGATATCGCAGGAGAGAACTGTGTCAATCCCGAAGCAATGAATAAGTATGGAATGTTTATTGAAAATGCCAATGGAATCGTTATGATCATTGATCCCAAACAGTTCGGTGAATTATTCAATATCACTGAGGATTCGGAAGATTATGATGACGATGACACAGCCAGCCCGGAAAAGGTGGCCGAAGCCATGTACAATGCGTTTGGTGCCACCAGTGCCGAGGGCGGAAAATGTCAGGTGCCGTTAGCAGCTGCCTTATCCAAAAGCGATATTCTGAAGGATTATCTGGATTACAATCTGAACATGTTCCAGGATATCTGTTATGAAGACTACGATACTTTTGGTTTTCATTATGAAGAATTCTGCAATATTAATACAGAAATCGAAATGTTGTTTAAGAAGACGAGATCTATGCAGGGAATCCTTCTGGACAATCAGCTGAAGCAATGCTTCCCCAATCATGGGTATTTTGCTTTTTCTGCATTGAACGTCAAGGCGGAAACGAAGGCAGGCACAGATGGACTGGAGTATTCCTATATCGATGAGGATCCGGAGGCAATGCGGATAGAGGAGCCGCTTTTCTGGCTGCTGCATCAGATGGGTGTAATAGAAAAAGCACAGAAAAAACAGCGTAAAGCAAATAAGTCGAATCCTTTTCTTTCTATTTTCGGCAAATAAGGAGGGTACAAAATGAATTTATATCAGGCAGGCTATTTTCGAAAGGGAAGACAGGGGAGCAATGCAGGATGGGGAATCGTAGCTCCCTCAAAAGGAATGTCCCAGATAGCAAAAGACGGGTTTAAAGGTATCGCAGCGAAACTGGTAGAATTGAAGGGCTCTGAGGGAATGCCGGTGGTGAATACCGGATTATTCTTACATGATCGTTTTGTATATCTGATGAATGTCAACTATGCAGCACAGGGAGAGGATGCCAGAGGCGTTACCTATGTGCATGGCTATTGCTTCAGCATAGCAGACTATTATGAGCTGTGTGCGGATCCTGCGAAGATCTGTGCCGTTATGGAAGAAAGTTTCCCTCTGGAATATGATGACAAGATAACTGATTACCCGGTAGTAAACGAACTGAAATATGCAGCGCTTTCTTTTGCGGAATTACTGGAGAAATATCATCTGACAGATGACGAGTACAGGATGCTGGTATTGGGGGCTATTAATGCTATTGAAAATTACAGTAATCCTCTCTGCATCTGTCTGTCCCTGCCGAGAGAGCAGTATAAAGAGGCATATCGGGAATTGCTTTATCTGATCATGAAAGGACTGCCATTGCATCTGCGGATCAAAATATCCGCATTTTCCTACGCACGCGCCGGGGCAGCAATCTATGTATCCGATCACACAGAAGGAAACAACTATTTTGACCTGGATACCAGAGAGGCAGTGATCGACACTTCCAGAATGTCTCAGCTTGGATTTACCAGGATCTACAACACGTTACCGGCAAAAGCAGAAGCACAGAGAGATCTCATGCTGCAGGCAATGGCTGATTTTATCAATACAGCCTTTGAAAATCCGCTGAAGGATGCCGGATGTGCATTGGTGGAGGCAGGTTTCCAGGAAAAAGTAAAAAAAAATGATGAAGAAGGAATTGTAGCAGACAAGGCAGAAGAATTGCTGAAAAGTTTTCTGGGCTATAAGCTGACAAATACCCCGGAAGTGTTTGATTACCTTACGGATCTGCTGGCTGTGATCAACCAGACAGACAGACGCATCACGGACAGTAAGACTGCAAAGAAACTGGGAGAGCTTTACAGCAAATCGCAGTATACGCAGTTCGAGAGAGAGATGGATATCCTTCTGGCACATCAGATTCTGGATCAGGGAGCTGAAGGGTATAAGAAATTAAACGGACTGTTAAAATCAGAACAAAAATATCAGGTAGTCTGTGAGGAAATTCAAAAACGGAATGCAGAGTATTACAGAGCATATTACCTGAACAGTTATTTAAAGCATACGCTGACCAGTCTGAAAAGTATTCAGACGTACCTTGAACAGAATAAGATCGAGGATCTGGAAGAGCAGAAGGTTCTGTTACGGATTCTGGATCACGTCGTGGAAAAAGAAATGTCCATGAGTGAAGGGTATGAGGGGCTTAAGGCAACCAAAGATCTCGTTATCAGGATATTGTCCGGATTTTCTGAGAAACTGGACAGTGCATTCAAGGCAATAGAAGGACATACAGATTTTCTGTTGTGGAAGAATTTCCGGATGGCAGAGTTTGATCTGGAAATGGTGGATGATTACAAGGAAATGAAGGTGGCAGAAGTGGCTGCCAGAGGGTGGCTGGATAAGAGCTGCCCGACAGCATGTAATGTAATGAAACTGATCGAATTGTTTGAAGAAACGGATCAGGAAGCCATGAGAGATCTTCTGATACAGATATTGTTTGAAAACACTGTGCTGACAACGGCAGAAGAGAAACAGAATGTACAGGAAATTTTTAGAAACGAACGTCTGGATGATATCAATTTCAGCAAGATCAGTGGAATTGATTGCCTGCTGGCACTGTATTATGACTTTGGAAAGAAACGCTTTAAGATGCTGGAGTGGGGAAAATATGTCAAGCGTAAAGCCCCGGAATATCTGGAGGCAGATGCCATCAGACAGATGAAGAAACGGTCTGTGTTCTTAGCCAATGAAAACTGGAGTGAAATTATTCTGCAGGATATACAGGACACTCTGGCCAACGTCAAGAGGAACAAATCACAGGCGGTCAGCAAAGATGTGATCAGAGGGCTGAAAACATACAGTGACTGTCTGAGTGGAAAAAAGATACGAAACGATAAAGAACAGCAGATGCACGGCAGCTATTGCGATGCACTGCATCGTATTGCCATTGGTGCCCTGATGATCTATGTACTTGAGTTTTTGTTGAGAATGCAGGGGAATTCCTTTGATCTTTTCGGAGAATATATCTGGCTTGCCGGGATAGCGATATTGATTCTGCTGACTGCAGTGATCACGGTCTTCAAGATATCCAGGGAATGTGGCTTTGAGAATATGCTGGAACTGTATGGAATGGATTCCATTCCCCGATTGATCGTATATGTAGTGGTATCTGTAATCCTGTGGACCGGAATTGCGGCGATTATGTTCCTGAATCGTGGACGCCTGTATCTTATCGGTGGAATTTTTTATGGCCTGTTAGCTTTGATCAGCGCAATTGTCAATTGTGTGTGCGCAGAAGAATAAATGATGAGAGGGATAAAAATGGCAAAGGGAAGATATTCGATCAAGATGTTGCTGGCAACGATCATAGCCGGTGTGATTTATTCTGTGATAGCAGAGATTTTTTACCGGGTGGCAGAGAATGCCATGCCAGGACTGGTATTAATACCGCTCTATTTTACAGGTCTGTTTCTGGTGTTGGGCGGCACGGTACTTTTGACGGGCAAAATGATCTACAGAAGATCTGCAGGAACTGTTAATAAAAAGCAATGGCTGATCGCGTTGCTTCTTATAGTGGTATTGTCGGTTTTCTTTGAATTTCTGTATGAGATCGTCAGTGACCGGAGAAAGAACGAGGAAATCACGGCGTACTTATTTGTACTGGATGACAGTGGGTCCATGGAAGTAAATGATCCGGACAGAGTGCGTTATCAGGTCATCGATACCTTATTGGCGGATAAACCAGAGGATTTTCAATATGGTATTTACAGCTTCAATGATGAAATCAGGGTTCTCAGAGAAATGGCACCCAAGAGCCAGAAGACAGATTATGTGTATCCGGATGTCGCCGGAGGCACCAGAATACGGGGAGTGCTTTCCACGATAGAGCAAGACCTGGAGGATGGAACACTTTCTCTGGATGAGCACAGCAGAGTTATTCTGTTGAGCGACGGATATGCAACAGATATATCTGTATTCAGCAAAAATCGTGTTTTGAATGCTTTGAAAGGACTTGTGAAAAACGGAGTTTCCGTCAGTACAGTAGGACTATCAGATGCCGACGATACGCTGATGACCATGATCGCAGATAAGACCGGCGGAGTATATGTGAAGGCGGAAGATGTTACGACACTGGAAGCAGCTATGAATCAGGCAGCAGTATCTCATAATACAGCGAGAAACCTGTTAGGATATCGTTCGGCATTTTTCCTGAATGGTTTACTGGGAGTAATGAGAATTGTATTTATAGCATTGCTTGGAGTGGTGATCGCAGTGGAAAAGACTATTTTGGCGGAACGCTTTCTGGACACCAGTGCAGTTCTGATGAGTTCGGCCATCGGCAGTATTCTGGCAGGAATCTGTATTGAGATCGGAATGAATATGCTGGGAGTACACCCGACCATTATGCGCATGATCACCTGTGTACTGATTGCATTTACTTTGTTGAAAAATGATCTGGGTAACAGGTATGAGGAAGGGGCCGGCGTAAAATATGCCGGCAGATAAATGAATGCAAAATTAAAAACGGGAGAAGACCAAAATGAATCTAAACGGCAGTTCGGGAGAACGATACAGCATTGATAAAAAGAAACGCTATACGGGTTCCAATTATACGGACTATCAGATTGTGGGATCCGGAGGTTATGTTGCCAGAATATTCAGCAGAGGACAGAGAAAGCCTGCCATTGAAAGAGAATTGCTGGATGCGGCAAAAAGCGGAGCATACTACGGGGAGGAGCGCCCGTTAAATGTATTGTATTCCCACAATAATTTTGTAGGCTTCCTGTATGAAGGAGAAGTGATGACAGGTGTCAGGGAGACTGCCGGAATGGAAAATGAGGCTGATTCCGGCAGCTACGTGGCAGCAGGACACAATGATCAGACCGTATTTACGTGGGCAGTACAGATATCGGCACTGATCATTGCAGCTGCCATTGGCATTTTTGCAGTGTATCCGATGTATCTGCATAATCTGGACAAGAACTGGAGCGGATTATCTTCTTTGGTACAGACGATGGCCGGATGGAACAAAAACGGAGTTCCGGCGGTCGTTGTCGGAATCGTTTTTCAGATTTTTGCATTTTTAAAGTTAAAGGATGGCGTGGATTCCTTTTTGGTGTTGGGTGGAATCGGTCTGGCTGCGAATATAGTGGGAATTGTGGCATTTACTGTTTTGTTCAGCTTAATACTATATATCGTGCAGGGAGCCATAGCGTTTATTATGCGTTATCTGGTGATCATCCTATTAATCGTGGTGGGATTCTTGTGGCTGAAAAAGAAATTATTTGGATAATCATGATAGCTTCGGAGGAAGACAGATGAGCAGCGGATGCAGGATGGAACTGATAGAGGAAACCTTAAAACTGGTGGAGGAAGAGAAAAAGGCAGCAAATGAAATCGCTGCGTATTCCCGGAATGTCCGGGAAATAGATGAGATACATCAGAAGTTTGAACAGATCTATGGCGGAAAATACGGAAAGAACCGCAGAGCAATGAGCAGACGGCTGGAACCTGTGGAACTGGACCGCATGATACGTCTGGTACGGGCAGAAAATTCTCAACCTCAGAAAACAGGACTGTTTGGCTTCGGAGGTATGAAAAAAGAAGAATATGAGACATTTACGGATAAGCTGAATCTGATACGTTCCAATCTGAGCAGTATGGCAGGAGAATGGAATGCCTATCTGCGGGGACAGCAGGATGCGGTAAAGCAGAAGTTTGCGGAATATGAAGGAGAGATCGAGGAAGCACAGAACCTTTACCGGGCGGCAATGGATACATCGGAGCCTTCTTTCCCGGAAGAAGTACTTGGCAATGAAATCAGCCTTGGGAAGATCTGCAGACAACTGCCGGAGTGCGAGAGCATAAGAGTACTGGCAGCAGAAGGAGTGAAGAGCATTCAGGGAAATACGCTGGAACTGCTGCTTCAAAGAAGACTGGATCAGCCGGTGCCCTGTTCTGTTTTTTATGAGGACATGCGGCAGAAGGAACATCTGAATGCCTTCCTGCGTAACCTGATCCGGCAGGTAATGTATCAGCTGCCCTTATACCGCTATGAGATATATTATCTGGACGGGATGAACAACTGCAGTGGATTGCGGGAGATGCTGGAGCTTCAGAATATACAGGAGACTTATGCGGATCTGATCGTTCCACAGTTGGCAGCGGATGGTTTTCGGATGCTTCATGTGGGCAGAGATTCGGATGGAATCCACCAAGAACTGCTCAGCCTGGAAAAATATATGGGACAGGTGACAGATCTTTTGCAGGGAAAGCCCGGATTTGAACAGTACAACCGGGAAAACGAGCAGAAGATCCCTTACAAGATCGTAATTCTGGATAGTGTTGACGGAAATGCAGAACAGGCACTGGTCAGAAAACTGTTGATAAATGGTCCCCGGTGCGGAATTTTTGTGATTCTCCTGCAAGATCAGTCGCAGATGCAGAAACAGCTGGACAGTGATAATGATAAATTGCGGATGGCAGAGCTTTCTACCCTGATAGAGTATGGAAACGATGTGGCGAAGGTGATACCGGCAGGAGGACAGGAATCCTATGTAATAAAGCTGTTGGAAGAAAACCGGGATTACCACGACTACATTGCAAAAGTATTGGAAACCGGGCAGACCAGAAAGCAGCTCGACAACAGTTTTGCTGCCTGCTTCCCGGAAAATTATGTCTATGGACAATATACTTCTACAGTGGAACTGGAAAACGGCAATCTGGAGGGCAAAATAGAAATTCCGTTTGCAATCGACAGGAGAGGGCGGATGACGAGCATAGAACTCGGCAGTCCCAATTATGCCCACGGACTGATCTCCGGTGCTACCGGTTCCGGAAAATCTACCATGCTTCATATGATCATTAACTCGGTGGTAATGAATTATCATCCGGAGGATGTAGAGATTTGGCTGGTGGACTATAAAAAAATAGAATTTTCTGTATACATAGAGGACAGGCCGCCCCATGTGAAATTTATTGGTATCGAGAGAAATGAAGAATTCACGTTCAGTCTGTTGGATTTGATCACAGAGGAATATGAGAGACGTCTGGATGTTTTTCGGCAGGAAAATGTCAGGAATATTGATCTGTACAAGAAAAAGCGTGGAATGCACAGTATGGCAAGAATTCTGCTGATCATTGATGAATTCCACCTTATGTCACAACAGATTAGTGAGAATATGGAGTATTCTCGAAAACTGGAAAATCTGTTGGCGGAGGGACGAGGTGCCGGTATTGTATGTCTGTTCGTGGACCAGGCAATCAGTCAGGGACTTAGGGGACTGACACAAAAGGGAAAAGATCAGATGCGAATGCGCCTGGCCATGGCAAATGCCAGGGAAGAGACTGCAGTTACGCTGGATATAAGTTCTCAAACAGCGGCGGATATTGCTCTGGAGAGCGGTGAAGCGTTGAGGAAATACATACGGAAGATTCAGCAACCGGATGGAACAGAGAGAAAGGAAGCCTGTCTGGAGTCGCTTCGTGTTGTTTATCTGCTGGATGATTGTAGACGTGAGATAGCACATAAGGCTTTGGCTTTGTATGGAGAGGGACGGCAGGCATTGATCGTGGATGGTAATAAGCAAGCTGTCTATGAGGAACAGGTAGCCAAAGAATATGAGCAGATGCGGTATGATGGAAGAAATATTGCATATTTGCATCTTGGCAAACCTTCGAATCTGGAGAAATGTTTTGCAATTCCTTTGGTACGTAATTACGGGGAAAATATATTGTGTATTCTGGACAAATTTGATTTGCAGAGAAGGGTGTTTTTGAGTTCGCTGGACAGCTTTTTGCGGGAAGAAAACCGTAAAGTATATGTATTGGCGGAGGAAAATGATGAATTCTATCACAAAATGTGGGAAACATTGCAGAATAGAAGCCGGGAAAACACCGCGTTGGAGGTATATTCCGACTATGGACAGATCTGTGATGCCGTCAGAAGGCTGAGTGAAGAACTGGTCGATCGACGGAGTCACCAGAAAAAAGAAGAAATCCTGATCTTCTGGATGGGGCTGGAAAGCATGTTGAAAGAATTTTCCTATTATCCCGCATTCCGGGAGGATAACCGCAGAAGGGAAAATTCACCGGATGATCTGGAAGCGAGACTGGAGGCTAAAATGGCTGCTTTCCTGGGAGAAACGAAACCGGAGGAAAAAGAAAAGGAAGCGGAATTATTCAATGCAACCTCCAACATCGTAGAATTGGTGACAGAAGGAGGAAAGCGGGGAATTCATCAATTTGTGCTGTATAGTTCCATTCTTTCCCTGAAAATGGCAAGAGAAATAAAAACGGATAATTTCAAATTTAAACTGAGCGGTTTTATGAACAAGGATCAGTGTTTTGAATTTTACGGAACAGCAAAATTTATGGAAAGCATGGGGGAGAAAGCAGGAGATATGCTGGTGTGCCATGATGGCAACAGAGGAAGATTTTTCCTGCCTTATCTCGTGGAAGAATAGCAAAGGAGAGGTTGGAAAATGCTGGGAAAAGACAGAGATACAGAAGCCATACAGCAGTTCTGCAACAGCTATAAAGAATATTGCGAGAATGTCAGAAATGCGGCAACGCAGCTGAAGATGGTGGCGCAGGCGGCGGAAAGCGGCCTGCGGGATGAAGTAGGAAGAAAAGCAATCGATAATGTGTACGAGTTCTGTGATCGGCTGGTGGACGTAGTATATCAGGGAGAACAGCCCATTCTGGAACTGGAAAAAAGAAATCTCCAGATGCAGGATGAAATGGAGGAAATTCGCGGGAGATTGCGATGAAAATTATCGGTACGGCAGAAGATGCGGACAGACTCCTTGAGGTATTGATGCACATCGTGCCATATATCAACGAAGTCACAAAACAAATGAAAAGTGCAGCAGGGTTGTTCGCAGAGAGCTGCAGAGATGAAGAATGTCAGCAGATCATGGAAGTGCTGGGCAAGGTGGACTATACCCTGTGGAACGCATTGGATGATATCACTGCTCTGCGGGAAATACTGTCGGATTACAGAGATATTCTGGCAGCCGGACAGGAAAATCCGACGGTTGCAGAACAAAGTAGTCTGGGTAGCCCGGGACAACCGGACCGTATGAAGCCGCAGGGGAAGTATCCCAGAGACCTCCCGGTGTCTGCCTATGGGTATCATCAGACGGCAAACGGGCAACAGGTCTATGACTCTCCGGAGGAAATGTCCGGTTATCTGTATCGGTCCCAGGGATCTGCAGACAGCAGGTTCAAGGGAACCTGTGGATTGTGTTCCTGTGCCAATATACTGCGGCTGGCGGGAGCAGAATACAGCGAAAAAGAAATGATTGCCTATGCCGCAGCAAACTATGACGGTCAGGGCAGAAGACTGTGTGATGCCGGAAGCCTGTTTCCGGGAGCCAACGGAGCAACGACTCCGAAGGCCAGAAAAGAGATCCTGGAACATTTTGGAATCAGCAGCAGTGTATTTCCGGTAACCATGGAGCACGGGATGGCAACCGGTGAAACCATGGAGCAGATCGGAAAATATGTATCGGAGGGCAGAGGCGTGATCCTGTCTGTGTATTCGGGGGAACTTAATCCGGAAAAATACAGATGGAATAACGGACCCCATGCCGTGACGGTTGTCAGTGTGACCAAAGATACTTCCGGAAAAATATGTGGATATCATATCTGTGATTCCAATTATGGAACGGATTATTATGACGTGGACCGGATCCGGAAAGCTTTGACCGGCAACGACATGAATGTGACAACACAGATAATCAGATAGATGAGGAGGATGCATGCGTTCGTTAAGAGAAGTGAAAACACAGATCTATCAGACGGAATGCGGAAAATATTTAAAAGAAGGTTTGTGTCTTTCCGAACCCATTCTCACATTAGGAAAGGAAGGTCTGATAGACAATTTTTTCCAGTATGCCGCAGAAGAAAAAGGGATGTATTTTGGAAGGCCGAATTTATTGTTCGGAATCTATTCAGATCGGTCCAGAATGGCATATCTGACGGAAGAGACCAGGCTGGAGGACAAAGTATATTCTTCACAGTCGGAACCGGAAAGGAAAAGAATTGCAGCGGTATATGAGAGATATGAGAAAGCATACCCGGTTGTAAGGGAACATATTTACCGCGATGATTACAGGGAATATGAAGAAATACTGAAGCAGTATTATCGTGATCTTCAGGAAGTGTCAGGGGAGACGGTATGGGGATTTTGCAAAGAGCTTGTGCCGGAATTCTTTCGATGGTATGAAGATTGTTTTGGAGAAATAGAAGGATAAGGAGGACGGGAAGATGTATGTGATAGGCAATGCAGAAGAAGCCGAAGGACTTGCAGACGAATGCCTGAAGAGAGTAAAGGAAATATATGAGGAAACCAGGCAGCTGCAGTTTGAACTGAAAAAACTGCAGGAAAGCTTTCAGGATAACGGCATAGAGGAAGTAAACGATGTTGTGATGAAAGTGTACATGGAGATTGACAGACATCTGGATGATGTTACGGAAGTACGAAATGTATTGAAGCAATATGCAGAGATACTGAGAAGAAATTAATGCCAGAAGAAGGCAGGAAGGTAGTAGTAATATGAAAATCTGTCCTAATTGTCAGAATACCGACGTACCTGATAAAGCAACAAAATGTCCGTATTGTTTATATGTTTTTGAAGTGGAGGAAAAAGGACCCAAAATATTATATGATCCCAAACCTATACCATCACCTCCACCCGCACCGAATCCGGGACCGAAGGATTTTACGGGAGAAATACCGGAGACAGGTAAGGCAACACCGGCCGCACCGAAAAAGAAAGGTGGAAAATGGGTGGTGCTGATCGGCATTACCGTCGTTGTTGTTCTTATTATTAAATCCTGTGCCGGCAAGGAAGATACGGCAGATTCCGTGCAGAGTACCAATAACAATTCCAACGGTTCGGGTAGTACCCGTAATAATACATCAAAGATTGATAGCACCTTACTGGATGAGGCGGATGAAAAACTTGCGAATGCCAAAACGGCTTATGATGAGGAAAATTATTCAGAAGGCGCCCTCCCGCAAAGCAGGGAAGCACTTCAGGATTATCTTCAGATAACGGAAGACAGTAAAGCGCAGGGAGAACTTGTGGACCGGGTAGATGATGCGTATGCGTTATATCAGGCTGTCATCATGAGAGTGAGCGAAGGAATCATGGATCAGGGACCGATTCCCGGAGGATATGAACAGATATCGGATTACCTGAAGGAAGCTATGGATATGGCAAATACATTATATGAGAACGGATATGTGGTAGATAATTCCGAAGTAAGTAATCTGCAGGACACTCTTGTAAATACTTATAAAGAAATGTATATCCAGGCCATCAACAATATTACCACCTATGACCACTGGTCCAGAGATGAAGCATGGAATATTGCGGAACAGGCATATAACGTGGGGAATGAAAATGGTACACCGGTATTATTCTCATTGGATGACCTGGATGATCCCCTGCGTTTAAGATATGAATATTGCCTTGCCATGGTAACGAGAAAGCGTTGCGAAACAGGGCTGGCTGACGGAAGCATGTCTTATGCAGATGCAGTACAGACATTGGCTTCCATTCTGGAGGAAACAGACTATAATCCGCTGTTACTTCAGGATATGGTCAACTATGGACAGCAGGCTGGAATGAACGTGGAAAATTATAGGTATGCCTATGAAATGATCCTGGACATCATTCAGAGGGAAGAAGGAATCACCATCGGAGGAGATGTGGATCTGGATCATTTCTGGTATTTCAATGATCTGGATGGTGACAGCAGCTACAGAGTTGGAGATTATGGTACCACCAGCTATGTCAGAAGCTGGATCCGTAATAATATATCGGGGATTTTATAATGAAAAAAACAATTAAATTATTTATTGCAATGCTTTTATTTGTGGTTCCTGTGATATTGCTGATCGTTCTGCTGGGATATGCAAAACAGTCGGAAAATCAGGGGACAGAGGAGCCTTTGGAAACGGAGGAATCGAAGATGCCGGAGACGGTGGAGAGTCTGCCGGAAGAACCGGAAATAGTCTATGATCCGCCAGAGTATCCGTTTACCACCGATGAGATTACGGTCTATATCGGGGGGCTTACGGAGGAGTATACGATAGCATTTGTAAATGACCTGCATCTGGTTACAGATACAGAGGTGGGACATGTTCTGGAAGAGGAACTTCCAGAAGTAATGAAACGATACAATGAGCTGTCGGTGACGGCCGATGGAAAGCATGCGGAGGACCTTTGGCCGGAAGTCATCAAATATCTGAACTATAACGATTTTGATGCTGTGATTTTTGGTGGAGATCTGCTGGATTATTGCAGTCCGTCCAATATAGAAGTATTGGAGCAGGGATTTGATCAGCTGAAATACGATAGAGACCGGGTGATTTATCTGCGTTCGGACCACGATTATATAGGAACTTATGGTGGAAGTCAGTATACAGATGCCGATGGGGTGGCAGCTCAGGCACAACTCTGGGACGGTGACTCCGAGGAAAAAGTAATTGATCTGGGAGAATTCCTGATCGTAGGAATTAACAGATCCTATCAGAATCTTTCAGATGAAAGACTGGAGTATTTGAACAAGGAATTAAGAGACGGCAGACCGGTGATAGTGGCAACACATGTTCCCTTTTATTCGGAGGAGGATGCGGAGAGTCTGGAAGCCCGTTCGATGGAAATCAGAAACAGGATATATTATTGGAACAAGACAGATTCTGTTTATTCTCCGGATGAAAATACTCAGAAATTTATTGATGAAATGTATGCCCCGGGTTCGAATGTGGTGCAGATTCTGGCGGCACACCTGCATGCTTCCTGGGACGGAAAGGCAACCAAAAAAGTGGGGGAGCATATTTTTGCCCCCGCATACAGCGGAAGCATTGGAATTATACATGTGACAGGTCAGAAGGTACAGGAAACAGAAACAGGTGATGTGTCTTCCAACAATGCAATAAAGGAGAAGCAAAATGAAGAGAAAGACCCTGAAAAATAATGTAGTAACGAAAGTAGTCGCAGGCTTACTGGCAGTTGTTGTTTTTTGGGGCAGCGGGGCAGTGACACAGGCCGAGGAAGAAGAGCAATATACGGCACAGCCCGGCAGCGTTTGTATGAACAGTGAGACCAATGCATGGTCAAAAAGCTTTTTTATTCCGACACAGGTCTATCAGGCAGGTGGTGAGTTCTACGTGGCGGACGCCTACCATCAGCAGGTGCTGCACAGCAGCAGTGTGGCATCCAATCCCGAATCCTGGAGTATTATGGCTAACGGGTTGTATCGTCCGCATGCAACGGCAAGTGACGGAGTGATCTATGTCGTAGTGGATACGGATAATAACCGTGTAGTAACCTACATGAAAACAGAAAATGGTTACCAGATGCTGGAAAGTATTCCGGATGTGGGAATACGTCCCCACTACATTGTGTATGATAAGGTAACTGCCAGCTTCTATGTCTGGAGCTCCATGACAGGTACCATGTATGTGTATCGGAGAGATCAGAAGACGAATCAGCTGAAATTGAGCAAAGCCGTCAGAATCAAAGAACTGGATGGCTGTTATACCAGATCCTTTACGATCGAGGGAGGAACGATTTTTTTTCCCTGTGTTGCCAAGAGTGCAATATTTGCAGTGAATAAGAAAAGCTTCAAAGTAAGAGCGGTGTATCCGGTAGAGACAGCGCTGTCCGAAATGGTACAGGTGCTCCACATCCAGAATTATTACTATCTGGTGACTTCCAACGATTCCACAAGGGAAAAGGAGCCAAAATTCGTGAGGGCAACGTCACTGGCAGGATTTGGAAATGGCAGCTATGAAGATGTGAAATCCATGTTTGGAGGAATGGATGGGAATCCCTACTATATCACACAGGGAGAGGACGGACATTTTTACTGTCCTGTGATAGAGGGATCTGGAGAAGATTATATTTGTCAGTTTGATATTCAAAATGATACAATATGTAATGTACTTCAGTACTTCTATTAATAAATCCATAGTAAATGCTTGACAAAACGGGTCGATAGGATATAGACTTTAATTAAGAATAAGGTCTGTATACTATCGACCTTTTGCAACATTATAGTAGGGATCGAATTATGAAGGATACAGGGAGGAATGGGAATGTATCAGATGACAGAGACAGAATATAAATTTGCAGAGCTGATCTGGGAGGAGGAACCCATCGGTTCCGGAGAACTGGTAAAACAGTGCGCGGAGAAGTTCGGCTGGAAGAAATCCACTACCTATACGTTTATTAAAAAGCTTTGTGAGAACGGTATTTTCAAAAATGAGAATGCCATCGTATCTTCCGTAATGAATAAGGAGGAATACCACAGAGCCCAGGGGGAGGCTTTCGTGGAGAAGGCTTATGGCGGTTCGCTGCCGAAGATGATCGCAGCATTTATCCAGAGCAAGAAGCTCAGCGCAGCGCAGATCGCCGAGATTGAAGCCATGATCGAGGATTATAAGGGGTAAGGGGTTGACAAAACCCGTATTTTTGCATATCTTATTTAGTAGGAATTATCATTTATAGAATAAAGGCATGGAACAGGAAAAGTACTTTTAGGTAGGACGCCAGAGAGAGGCCGTTAGAAGCTGGGAGCGGCTTTCGTCCGAGGAAAAGGAAGTGCGCCTGTGAGCTGATCCGGGGAACGTTAACAAAAGTATCCGGATCCGGTGAGCACCCGTTATGTGCGTGACGCCATAGGCGTAAGAGTGAAGGGCATCGTCCCTTAAGTAGAGTGGAACCGCGGATAAATTCGTCTCTAAGAGAAGAGTTTGTTCGCGGTATTTTTTTCGAGGTGAGAACATGGGCATCATCAAAAATTTAAAAGAAGAAGTCCGTATTATCAGGGAGCGTGACCCGGCGATCCATTCTTCCATGGAGGTACTTTTGTATCCCAGTTTCAAGGTCATGATCCATTACCGACTGGCTCACAAGCTATATGTGAGCGGGCATTATTTCTGGGCCAGATATATTTCCCAGCGCGGTGTGCGCAAGACCGGCATTGAGATCCATCCCGGCGCGCAGATCGGCAAGGGATTTTTCATCGATCACGGTAACGGTGTCATCATTGGTGAGACTACCATTATCGGCGATAATGTGACCCTGTATCAGGGAGTGACACTGGGAGGAACCGGTAAGGAGCACGGCAAGCGTCATCCGACCATCGGCAACAACGTCATGATCAGTGCGGGTGCGAAAGTACTGGGTTCCTTTACCATCGGAGATAATTCGAAGATCGGTGCCGGAAGCGTGGTCTTAAGTGAAGTGCCTCCCGGATCTACGGTGGTAGGTGTACCGGGACGTGTGGTGAAGCGTAACAACGCAAGCCTCCCCCAGGAGACCATGAACCAGACAGATCTCCCCGATCCGGTGCGGGAAGACATCACGGTACTGCAGCGTGAGAACTCCGAACTGACCAACCGCGTGCTGGAGATGGAAGATGAATTAAAGCAGCTGCGCAGGCTGGTGGTAATGAGTGCGGAGACCGGGGAACAGCCCCAATCTGCAGAAAATGACAAGACAGTGTGATAAAATAAAGATATATCATTGCAAAAATCGCAATCAGGAAAGGATAAACAATGAGCATTCAAATCTACAACACCTTAAGCAAGAGAAAAGAAGAATTTAAGCCCTTAGAGCCGGGCAAGGTAAAAATGTATGTCTGCGGACCTACCGTATACAACCTGATCCACATCGGCAATGCCCGCCCCATGATCGTATTTGATACGGTGCGCCGTTACATGGAATACAAGGGTTACGAAGTAAACTATGTATCCAACTTCACAGACGTGGATGACAAGATCATCAAGAAGGCCAATGAAGAGGGTGTGGAGCCCAGCGTGATCTCCGAGCGCTATATCGCAGAGTGCAAAAAAGACATGGAGGGAATGAATATCAAGCCCGCTACCAAGAACCCTAAGGCTACCGAGGAGATCGGCGGCATGCTGGATATGATCCAGACTCTGATCGACAAGGGGCATGCGTATCCCGCAGCGGATGGTACGGTATATTTCCGGACCAGAAGCTTCAAGGACTACGGCAAGTTGTCTCACAAGAACCTGGACGATCTGCAGGGCGGTAACCGTTCCCTGTTAGTCTCCGGTGAAGATCAGAAGGAAGATCCCCTGGATTTCGTATTGTGGAAGCCGAAGAAAGAAGGCGAGCCTTACTGGGATTCCTGCTGGTGTCAGGGCCGTCCCGGCTGGCACATCGAGTGCTCTGTTATGAGTAAGCGTTATCTGGGTGAGGAGATAGATATTCATGCCGGTGGCGAAGATCTGATCTTCCCTCATCACGAGAATGAGATCGCACAGTCCGAGGCAGCCAATGACAAGCCTTTTGCAAGATACTGGATGCACAATGCCTTCCTGAACATTGACAACCGCAAGATGTCCAAGTCTCTGGGCAACTTCTTTACTGTTCGTGAGATCTCCGAAAAATATGATCTGCAGGTACTTCGTTTCTTCATGCTGTCCGCACATTACAGAAGCCCGCTGAATTTCAGTGCCGATCTGATGGAAGCAGCAAAGAACGGCTACGAGAGAATCGTTACCAGCGTGGATAACCTGAAGTTCCTGCTGGAAAAGGCAGCAGATGCCGAAATGTCCGAAGAAGAAAAGCAGTTAGTTACCGAGGCACAGGGCTTTGAGACCAAATTCGATGAAGCTATGGACGATGATTTCAACACTGCGGATGCGCTGGCAGCTATCTTCGAGCTGGTAAAATTCGTCAACTCCAATGCGAAAGCAGATAGCAGCAAGGCATTTCTGGAGGCTCTGAAACAGGAAATCGTGACGCTGTCCGATATCTGTGGACTGATCGTAGACAAGAAAGCGGAAATGTTGGACAGCGATATCGAGGCACTGATTGAAGAGCGTCAGGCAGCCAGAAAGGCGAAGAATTTCGCAAGAGCCGACGAGATCCGTGACGAGCTGTTAGCCAAAGGCATTGTGCTGGAAGATACCAGAGAGGGTGTAAAATGGAAGAGAGCATAACCCTTCTTACGAAAATAAAGGAAGCATTTGCCTGCGAAGGACAGGATGTCCGGGCGTATTCTCCGCTGACACTGGCCTATATCGGAGACGGGATTTATGAGCTGGTGATCCGTAGCGTGGTGGTGGAGAGAGCTAACCGTTCCGCCAATGATCTGCATAAAAAGACGACACGTTATGTAAAGGCACCGGCGCAGTCTGCCATGATCGAGGCACTGCTTCCGGAACTGACGGAGGAAGAGGAAGCGGTGTACCGCAGAGGACGCAACGCCAAATCATACACCACCGCGAAAAACGCTTCCGTGGCAGATTACCGCAGAGCTACCGGTTTTGAAGCACTGATGGGCTATCTGTACCTGACGGGACAGATCGACCGGATGCTGCAGTTGATCAAAGACGGCATCCGTCTGGCAGGCATGGAACTGTAATAAAAATTCACAATAGAAAGGACAAACATGGGATATCAGGAATTTACCATAGAAGGCAGAAATGCCGTGATCGAGGCCTATCGTGCGGGCAAACCCATTGACAAGTTATTCATTCTGGATGGCTGTCAGGATGGCCCCATGATGACCATTAAAAGAGAAGCAAAAAAGCATGATACATTAGTAAAATATGTGACCAAGGAGCGTCTGGACCAGTTATCCGAGACCGGAAAGCATCAGGGAGTCATTGCCTATGCGGCAGCTTATGAGTACGCGGAGGTGGATGATATTCTGGAAGGCGCAAGAAAAAAAGGGGAACCGCCTTTTATTTTCCTGTTGGATAACATTGAGGATCCCCACAATCTGGGAGCCATCATCCGTACCGCCAATCTGGCCGGAGCCCACGGTGTCATTATTCCGAAGAACCGTGCGGCGGGACTGACCGCGACGGTGGCAAGGACTTCCGCCGGAGCATTGAATTATACGCCGGTAGCAAAGGTGACGAATCTGGCCAAGACCATTGAAGAACTGAAAAAGGAAGGACTGTGGTTCGTGTGCGCCGATATGGGCGGTACCACCATGTATGATCTGAATCTCAAAGGCCCCATTGGTCTGGTCATCGGTAACGAGGGCGAGGGCGTAGGACGTCTGGTGAAGGAAAAATGCGATATGGTGGCATCCATTCCCATGAAGGGGGATATCGATTCCCTCAATGCTTCCGTGGCAGCAGGCGTACTGGCTTATGAGATCGTGCGTCAGAGATTACAGGCGTAATATAGGAGTGGAAAAAAAGGGGAAAGCATGGCAGAGCATTTCAAATATGAAGAGATGACGGATGAAGAACTCATCGACCAGCTGCGGGAAGGTGACAGACAGGTGATGGATTACATCTGCGACAAGTATAAAAATCTGGTGCGAAGCAAGGCAAAATCTATGTATATTCTGGGCGGAGACAGCGAAGATCTGATCCAGGAAGGGATGATCGGGCTGTTCAAGGCAGTGCGGGATTATGACTGCGGCAGAGATGCCAGCTTTTATACCTTTGCAGATCTGTGTATCAGCAGACAGATGTACACGGCAGTGCAGGCTTCCAAGCGCCTGAAGCACTCACCGCTCAACAGCTATGTATCTCTGTATGAGCGAAGCAGCGAGGGCACGGACAATGAGGAGAAAAATCTTATTGAGGCTCTGGCGGCCAGAACCCAGATGAGTCCGGAGGAACTGTTCCTGGACAAGGAGCGGGTGGAAGATCTGGAGAGAGCTATTGAGACAGAACTCAGCAGCTTTGAAAAACAGGTGCTGGATTTGTACCTGACGGGAATGAGCTATACCCAGATCGCCAAGGTGCTGGGAAGAGACGAAAAGTCTACGGACAATGCCTTACAGCGTCTGAAGAGCAAAATCCGGAGACTGGTGTGATGCAAAATAATGAGAGAAGAGAACACATTCTTGAAAAAATTTTTCAGGAATGTGTTTTTTATAGTTTTTTAATAGAATCTGCAGAGTTGGAATATTGACTTAAAACCCGGCATAGGAGTATACTGCAAATGCTGACCGACCGGCCGGTCGGTTAATAAAGCAAATACATATTCATAACTATTCAGAACCACATTCGCAAAACCGCCTCTGCGAGGCTGTACTGAATAACATGCCTGCATGTTATTTGCTCATGGTGGTTACTTTCGGTGGTTACTTTCGCCCATTGGCTCTGAATAGTTACACATATTTCAGAAAGGCGAAAAGATCATGCACAATACATGGAAAAGAAATTGCAGTGTCGGAATGGCGTTGTTGATGGGAGGCAGCCTGTTGCTCGGAGGCTGTGGCAGCAATGCGGTGCAGGACACTGCGGAGACCTCTGCGGTCGTTGTAGATATGGAGCAGGCTCAGACCGGAAAACTGACCCTGCAGAACAGCTTTGTGGGGACGGTTTCTCCCCAGGAGCTGGTCTATGTCATTCCCTTTGCCTCCGGCACGGTGACGGATACTTATTTTGAGGTGGGGGATCAGGTCAATGCCGGGGATGTTCTGTTCAAGATCGATGATTCCGCAGCAAAATTACAGTTAGAACAGGCGCAGCTCAGTGCGGCCAATGTAAGGCAGCAGGCAGACAGTGCCCTGACCACACAGCAGGAATCCGCCAATATCCAGATGGATAGCAGCAGAGTGCAGGCACAGTCCGGGTATGATCAGGCACAGATCGCGTATGTCCAGGCGAAAAATGCCTATGACCAGAACTATGATGATCTTTCAGATCAGATCGACGCATGCAATGCAAATATTACACAGCTGGAGAATGCCATAAAAGCAGCGTCATCCAGTGTGAGCGGCGGAAATGCGTCAAGTGTTGTGCAGATGAAGACGCAGATCGAGACACTGAAAGGAACGAAGAAGCAGCTGGAGTCCAGCAGAAATTCTCTGGTGGCCGGATTACAGCAGGCGGAATCCGCTTACAATGCAGCAAAGAGCAGCATGAATATTGTGGATCGTTCCCAGGCATTGTCCCAGGGACAGGCACTGGAGGATACGAAGAAGCAGCTGTCCACCAGTGAACAGCTGGCAAATGTGGGCGTGGAAAGTGCGGAACTGGCATTGTCTTATTATACTGTCAAAGCCCCTATTTCCGGTACCATCCAGAGCAAGGGCGTGGAAGTCAACGGCATTGCCGGAAGCAGCAGTCCTGCGTACACCATTGCCAATGAAAATATGATGACCGTGACTTTTCAGGTCAGCGAAGCTGTGAAAAATACACTGACCATGGGGCAGGAAGTGACCGTGGAGCGGGGAACCACCAGCTATGCCGGCAGCATCACCGAAATCGGTGTGGCAGTGAATCAGCAGACCGGCCTGTTCCAGATCAAAGCAGCAGTAAATGCCGATGGCAGTGAATTGCCCAGCGGTGTATCCGTGAAACTGACGACCGATACCTATCATACGAACGACAGTGCGGTGCTGATCCCTTATGATGCCGTGTACTATGATAATACCGGCTCTTATGTATATTTAAGTGTGGATGGCAAGGCCGTGAAGACCTATGTGACCACGGATCTGTTTGATGATACACAGATTTCTGTCATTGAAGGGGTACAGCCCGGAGATACTGTGATCACCAGCTGGTCTCCCAAGCTGATGAACGGTGTGGAAGTCACCGCACCGGTGAAGGCAGAAGAGTAGGGGAGGCAGCAGAATGAATTTGACAAAGCTTGCTCTGAAAAGACCGGTATCCTGTTTCCTGGTGATCCTGGCACTGGCAGTATTCGGCATCAGCTCCATTTTTGGTTTCAAGATGGAACTGACGCCCGACATTGAGATGCCCATGCTCATTGTCATGGCTACCTATCCCGGTGCAGACCCGGAGAGCGTGGATGAACTGGTGGCATCCGTTATTGAAGATTCCGGTTCCACTCTGAGCGGTGTGGATTCCGTGAATTCTTATTCCTTTGAAAATTATTGTATGGTCTTGTTCACCTATGAATACGGTGTGGATATTGATGAATGCCACAATGATCTGCGTGCCGCCATGGAGACTGCAAAGTTGAGTCTGCCGGATGACGTGGATCAGCCTACCATCATTGAGATGAACATGAACAGTATGGATGTCATGACGATCTCCGCAGTGGAAGTCGGCGATGTGGATCTGTTAAAAGTAGTCAATGAATCCGTGGTACCGGAACTGGAATCTCTGTCCAGCGTGGCACAGGTATCCGTCACCGGTGGTTCCGAGGATTATATCAAAGTAGAACTCAATGAGACCCTGATGAAGCAGTACGGTCTGACCATGTCCAGTGTGGCACAGATGCTGGGAACCGTAGACTTTACTTATCCTGCAGGCAGCGTGACCCAGGGCAGTCAGGACCTCAGCGTGGCGACGTCCATGGAGTACAATACGGTACAGAAGCTGCGGGAAGTACCCCTGATGACCACCAAAGGACAGGTCATTACCTTACAGGATATTGCAAATGTTACCACAGCATCCAAGGATGCTTCCAGTATCAGCCGTTACAACGGACAGGACAATGTCAGCATCGGCATTAAGAACAAGAGTAGTGCCGGTACGGTAAATGCCTGCCGGGATGTGAAGGAAAAATTACAGCAGATCCAGGCGGAGAATCCGGCCATTGAATTTGAGGTCACCTATGATGCCAGCTCCTCCATTATCAGCTCTCTGACCAGTGTAGCCGAGACCCTGTTATTGGGTGTTGTATTGACCATGGCGGTGCTGTTCCTATTCTTTGGCGATTTCAAGGCCAGCCTGATCGTCGGAGCCTCCATGCCCATTTCCCTGTTCCTGACTCTGATCCTTATGAGCATGATGGGATTCTCCATGAACATTGTAACACTGGGATCTCTGGTCATTGCCATCGGTATGATGGTAGACGCTTCCATCGTTGTGATCGAGAGCTGTTTCCGAAGACAGAAGAGTACACCGGATCTGAAACAGGCAGCCTTAGAGGGAACGAAGGAAGTGACGGCTTCTATTATCGCTTCCACCATCACCACCATCGTGGTATATCTGCCGCTGGCCACTATGAAGGGCCTGTCCGGACAGATGTTTGAGCAGCTGGGATTCACCATTGTATTTGCCATGCTGGCATCCCTGATCGCAGCTATGATGCTGGTACCGTTGTTCTACACAGTATTTAAACCGAAGGAAAAAGAAAATCTGCCCATCGATAAGCTGTTGAAGAAATTTACCACATGGTATCAGAAGATCCTGCGGAAGCTGATGAAGCGCAGAAAGACTGTCGTTGGTGTGGCTGTGGCGCTGATGATCGGCACGGTTCTGCTGGCAGGAACGCTGGACATGGAGCTGATTCCTGCAGCGGATGAAGGAGTCGTGGCGGTTACGGTGAATTTCCGTTCCGGTACCACACTGGAAAAAGAGGATGAAGCACTGAAGCTGTGGGAACAGATCGCTGAAGAGGAACCGGATGTGGAATTCTATTCCGTATCCATCAGCGGCTCCAGTGCAACCCTTACCGCAGATCTCATCAAGAAGAGAACCCTGACTACAGCACAGATAGTAGATAAATGGAATGAGATTGCAGCCGGTATGACGGATATGGATGTTACGGTAACATCTTCCGGCAGCAGTATGAGCTCCATGATGAGCACCAGCAGCTATGAGATCGATTTACAGGGTAATGACAGGGCAGAACTGGCACAGGCCGCAGAAGACCTGCAGGCAGAGATCGAGAAGATTGACGGTGTCGTAAAGACAGAAAACTCTCTGGTCAACTCTACGACGTTGGCCAAGGTAGTGGTAGATCCTCTCAAGGCAATGCAGTACGGACTGACACCCATTCAGGTCGGCATGACTATCCATAATGTATTAAGCGGGATGAATCCGTTGACGATCACCAATGATGGTTCGGAGTATGCGGTATGGCTGGAATATCCGGAAGGAAGCTATGATGATCTGAACCTGCTGATGGATCTGGGACTGGATACTTCTTTTGGCACCGTGGTACCGTTAAGAGATATTGCAGAGATCAATTACGCACAGAGTCAGGAGACCATCATGAAGCAGGACGGTCTGTATCAGGTCAGCGTGACGTCCACTATGACCTCCGAGAAGATATTTGATGCCCAGAATGCTATCAACGATCTGGTGGATCACACGGTATTCCCGGATTCTGTAACCCCGGCAGACAGTATGATGACTGGAATGATGAACGATGAGTTGCAGGCATTGTTGCAGGCAATTCTGGTAGCTACATTCCTGGTATTCCTGGTGATGGCAATGCAGTTTGAATCCCCCAGATTCTCCTTCATGGTCATGATGTGTATTCCTTTTGCACTGATCGGATCCTTCCTGCTGTTGTTCATTACGCAAAGTACCATTAGTATGGTATCCCTGATGGGATTTCTGATGTTGATGGGTATTGTGGTAAATAACGGTATTCTGTTCGTGGATTCCGCAAATATGCTGCGGGAAGAGGGAATGTCCACTGAGGATGCGCTGGTGGCTTCCGGAAGTACCCGTCTGCGTCCTATCCTGATGACGACATTGACAACGATCCTGTCCATGATCCCCATGGGACTGGGACTGGGCGATAACGGTGTCATGATGCAGGGAATGGCACTGGTTATCATCGGCGGTCTGACGGCTTCCACGATCCTGACCCTGATCCTGATCCCGACCTTCTATCTGATCTTCGATAAGCGGAGCAGACAGGAGAGAAGAGCGGCTAAGAAGCTGGCAAAATCTCAAAGATCTGGAAAAACGGGGGATGCGGAAAATGAGTAAAATAACCGGATTGGAGGCACCGAACCAGGTGCCTCCCAAGGTGACCGCCATGTACCGGGCCGTCAGCACACTTTTGCGGGAGGACAAGGATATCTCGGAAATGAGCGTGTCCATGATCACCGGGCTGGCGGGCATTGGCAAGGGAACTGCTTATGAATATTTTGATTCCAAGGAAGAGATCATTGTCTGTGCCCTGTTGTATGAAATCCGTACAGTAACGGAGCAGGCTTCCCATCAGATTCAGACCTGTCCGGATCTGGAGACCCAGATCCACAGAATGCTTTTGCTGGTGGAAGAACATTCCCAGTGTGTGGATGCCATCATGGCGTTTCTGCATCTGCTGACGGATCATTCCAAGGAGGGAAATCTTCTGCGGCAACGGATAGCGGAACAGAAGGAAAACGGGCCCGTGGATCTTTTGGTCCGCCAGATCATAGACAGTGCACGGGCGAAAGGAGAACTGCGGGAGGACATTCCGCTGTCTTATATTACCAATGCGCTGTTAGCTCGGATGATTTCCTATCTGATGTACCAGTGCCACCATATCGGTGATGATATGCCCCCAGAAGAGATGCGCAGACTGGTTACCGAAAGCATAATGAATGAATTGTGCAAAAAAAATATATAATTTAAAATAATTCTATTGACAAAGTGAGATACCTTTGATAAAATGTAACACGGTGATTGCGTTAGCAGTCACGTGATGCTGCTGTGGCTCAGTCGGTAGAGCGTCGCATTGGTAGTGCGGAGGTCACGGGTCCGATTCCCGTCAGCAGCTCTTTTGAAAAGCGTGGAAACCTTGAAAATACAAGGTTTCCACTTTTTTTGTGTGCCTGAAAGTTTACAGACGATGGTAGACAAGCAGAATAAACCAGATGTACACTTGCACGGGCCAACGATTCAGCTTACAATATAAAATAGTAAATTTATGTTCGGACACAAACTAACCCGGTCAGATGAGGAAAACGTATGGAGAAACTGCACAGAGTATGTAAAAATTTCACACGTCATGACAAGAAGACCCGTACGATCCTGCTGTGCGAGATGCTGGAGTACACGAATGTATTTTTGGAGGCGGCATTCCGGGCGGAGGGGTATTCCTTCGAGACTTTAAAGAACCCGGTGAAGGACCGCACTCTGGCACTTCGCTATATCAGTAACGACTATTGCTATCCGACGGTATTGATCCTTGCACAGTTCCTGGAATATCTGGAAAGCGGGGAACGGGATCCGGAGGAGATCGCTTTTATGGAGCCGCAGGCGGGCGGTGCCTGCAGAGCCGGGAATATCTACAATCTGCTCCAGAGAGTGTTGTACCGCATGGCGGAGCAGGGGCAGACGGAGTATGCGCAGATCCCCGTGATTTCCTTAAATCTCATGGGAGAGGAAAAACATACCGGCTTTCGTATTACTCCGGGGCTGTTGTCCGGTGGGATTGCTGCCGGATGCTATGGTGATCTGATCATGTGCCTGTACCAGCAGGTGAAGCCCTACGAACAGAATCCGGGGGAGACGGACCGCATCCGCAGTCAGGTGGAAAAGAAACTGTGTGAGAGCATTCGGAGACACAGGAACGGACGGCACACCAGAGAGAAAAATTACCGGTATGCCTGCGAAGTATTTTCGAAGGTACCGGTGAAACCCGGGAAGAAAAAGAGAGTTGGCATCACCGGTGAGATCTATATGAAATATTCGAAACTGGGAAATGATGATATCGAAAGTTTTCTGCTCCGGCAGGGAATGGAGCCTTACAGTGGTGGTTTCGTCAACTACTGTCTGTATTTGGTGGATACAGAGCGGTATAAGGCAGAAAAGTACCAGCACAATCCCATCATGGTGAAAGCCTGTGCCTTTGTGCTCCACCGGTTGTGTGAGGCACAAAAACATCTGCTTACGGTGATCGGGGAGACAGACCGGTTCCAGACGGATCTGCCGTTCCCGGAACTGAAGGAGAAAGTGCAGGGGATTCTGGCGGAGGGCTGCAATACCGGTGACGGCTGGCTGATTGCCGCAGAGGTGATACAATATGTGGAAAAAGGCTGTGGCAGTGTGCTGATCCTGCATCCATTCGGATGTCTGGTCAGTCATGTCTGCGAGCGGGGGATTTTGCAGCGGCTGCATGCCCGTTTTCCGGATGTCAGTATCCAGACCATAGAGTATGATTACGACCAGAGCAAGACCCTCAGAGAAAGCCGCATTTTATTGGGAATTTCCTAGGTTGGCAGCAGGTGCAGAACGTGGTACAATAAAACAGAAACTATTGCAACGTGTATTTTCAGGAGGGGAACATGAAGATAAAATGCGACTGGTGTGGCAGCTGGATCAATGATTTTGATCAGGTCTGCCCGAATTGTGGAGGAGTGAACAACAACTATAACCGTCATGCCAACGGTGTACCACAGACGATCGAGGAATTGAAAGCCTGGGCGAAGGAGATGAATCTTCCGCTACAGGACATGCGGACCTTTATCGGAGAGGATTACAAGGGCGCGAAAGCCTTCGGTATTTACAAGGATGAGACCGATGGCACCTTCGTAGTCTATAAGAATAAAGAGGACGGTACCCGGGCAGTACGCTACAAGGGAACCGATGAAGCCTATGCGGTCAACGAACTTTACCAGAAGATGAAGGAAAGAGTAGCTGTACAGAAGGCACATCAGCAGCCGAAAACTGCGGCACCTGCCAGCCGCCCAACCAAAGATTACACCGCCTATAATAAGAAAAGAGCCCGGAGCAAAAAGATAGAAAAAACGGTTCTGACAATTTTCTGCCTGATCATGGCAGCATTGTCTCTGGTGGCGATTTTTACAGGCGCCTATTCTATCTGGCAGATTGACAACAGACCGGATAACGGCTATTACACCTATGAGGATCAGAACTATTACTATTATCATGGGAACTGGTACGAATGGGAGAATGATTCCTGGCGCTATGCACCGGATGAATCCTGGATGGAAAGCGATTACGAGAGTTACTATGATTCCTACAGCTATGACAGCGGTGCGGAATATGATAATTTTCAGGATTCTTCTTACTACAGTACCTATGATGACAGCAGTTATGACAGTGACTGGGACGATGACAGCTGGGATTCCGGATGGGATTCCAATGACAGTTGGGACTCAGGATACGATGACTGGGGCTCTGACTGGTAAAATGTGATTTAGAATACATACAAAGGAAGTCTTCGACAGACTTCCTTTGCTTTTTCTTTTTTATGGTTTTGAACAGGAGAGAATATGAGCAGTTTACCCGGCATTACGAGGCAGGATGAGGAAAAAAGATTACAGCATACGTTAGAGATCGCACAGCGCAAGGTGGATGCCAACAGGCAGAGTGTACAGGCTCTGGCGGAAGAACTGCATGCCATGCAGGAGGAATTCGACGAGAACGACAAGGAAGCCCAGGCCCTGTGGCACAATGCGGATGCCCGCTTCAAGTTCGTGAATCAGGATCTGCGCCGGGCGGAACAGGCGAGGAAAAAGCCCTACTTTGGCAGAATCGATTTCCGGGACAAAAAACTGAAAAAAGACGAGGTCTACTATATCGGCAGAAGTGTCATTGCGGATAACCCGGCAGAACCGGAGGTCATCGACTGGAGAGCACCCATTGCCAGCGTATATTACGATGCTGCTCTGGGGGATGTCTCTTATTCCGTAAAGGGGGAGGGAAAATACGACATCACCCTGTCGCGGAAGCGCACCTATGAGATTGAAAATGATGAGCTGAAGGACTTCTACGATTCGGATGTGGTGGCCAACGATGAACTGCTGACAAAATATCTGGCGCGGAACAAAAAGGCGGTGCTGGGCGAGATCATTGCCACAATCCAGCAGGAGCAGAACGAAGTCATCCGCAAAAAGCCCCAGCACAACATGATCGTACAGGGAGCGGCGGGCTCCGGCAAGACCACAGTGGCCATGCACCGTATTTCCTACATCCTGTACAACTACGAGCAGGAGTTTGCACCGGAAGATTTTTATATTGTGGGAAGCAATCAGGTGCTCTTAAACTATATAACGGGAGTGCTGCCGGAACTGAATGTTTACGGTGTCTCCCAGATGACTATGGAGCAGTTGTTCGTAAGGCTTTTGTACGAGGACTGGGACAAGTCCTGGAAGATCAAGCCGGTGGTAAAAGGTGTGACCCCGGCGGTGAAGGGAACTCTTGTCTGGTTTAAGGAGCTGGAGAATTTCTGCCTGCGTTACGAATACCGCGCGATACCCAGAGAGGACGTGGTGATCGAAAAGACTGGCAAAGTGCTGCTGGACCGGGCCACCATTGCACGCTTATTGAAAGAGACAAAGAATCTGTCCCGGGCGGACAAAATCAGCAGACTGACGGATTATCTGATGGCACGGCTGGAAAATGAGCTGAGTGGAAAATATTATTCCTATACCCAGCCGGAAAAACAGAAGCTCAAGCATTATTACGAGACCTATTTCGGAAAAAGGGAATGGAAGGGCTCGGTGGCGGAACTTTATGAACAGTTTCTGAAGGAAGAGCAGGAAAAGGACTTCCCGGTCGAGGTGCCGGACGGCAGCTATGATGTCTATGATCTGGCGGCCATGGCTTACCTCTACAAACGTATCAAGGAGGATACGGTGATCCGGGAGGCGGGGCATGTGGTGATCGATGAAGCCCAGGATTTTGGCATGATGGCCTATGCGTCCTTAAAATACTGCCTGAGCAAATGCACCTACACGATCATGGGAGATGTGGCACAGAATATTTCCGACCGCTACGGTCTCAACGACTGGACGGAACTGCGGAAACTCATGCTGCCCGGAGAATTCGATTATTTCGGCATTTTGCAGAAAAGCTACCGTAACACGGTGGAAATCTCGGGGTTTGCTACGGACATCCTGTATCACGGAAGCTTTCCGGTCTATCCTGTGGAGCCCATCATCCGCCATGGGGAGTCTGTCACCGTGAAAACGTGCGTGGATTTTACGGATCAGGTGACACAGGCGGAGCAGACCATTAAGCAATGGCAGTGCAAGGGACTGGACACCATTGCCGTGGTCTGCATGGACGAAGCGGAGGCGGAAAAAGTAACGGCCGCTCTACAGGGCAGCGTGGAGCTGAATACCGGCGATGCGGGAAAATGGGAAATCGGCGAGGGCGTTATGGTACTTCCGTTAAAATACACCAAAGGTCTGGAATTCGATGCAGTACTGATCTTCAACGCTTCGGAGGAAGATTACCCGGTGGAAGACGGGTATGTGAAGCAGCTGTACGTGGCAGCCACCCGAGCCCTGCATGAACTGACGGTGCTGTACCGGGGGAAACTCACCGGACTGATCGCAGATCCGGTATCCCCGGAGCAGAAGAAGAGAATGCGCCTTGCCGCAGATGCCCAGAAAAAGCCGGTGAAAACGGTGGTAAAACAGGCAGAGCCGGAGAAGACAAAAGAAGAGATATACAGACAGAGGGCACAGGAAGCGGAAAAGGAACGTGTGGCCAGAGAGCGTTACGGCCCAAAGAAGATCATCGTGACAAGAAACAGTCAGGGGACAACAGACGGCGCCACACCGAAGAAAGCAGGACAGTCAGGGGGGCCTGAATCGAGGCGGACGGGACAGCCGTCACCTGCGAAAGTATACGGGGCAGGAAACGGCAATGCTGGCAGAGCAACCGGCAGACAGGAGCCGCGGATGGTAGAAAATAACGGCGAGTACGGCGATATGCCGGATGCCAAAACACTGATGCCCGCCGGACATTCCAGGATCGACTGCGCTGTGCGCATGGTCATGAAGGGCAAGGGCTATGTGGATCTTTTGAGTAGCTACGGAACCTTGCGGATCACACCCCTTGCGGTGGATATGTTCCGGATTTGTTTTGCCAAAGGGCAGTGTCGTGAATTCCCGAAAGCGGCGGTGACGGCAGCAGGAGACCTCAGATGCACGGTGTGGGAGAATCCTTCCCTGGTGGAAATTACAGCGGGATATGCCCAGATCCGTGTGGATAAAAAGACGGGAGCATTGACATTTTTAAATACACAGGGTAAGATTCTGCTGACGGAACGAAGAAGAGAACCAAGGCAACTCGGAGAAAAAAAGAACTGGAGCTTTTTTGAATGGAAAAAGGACGAGGCTCTGATCGCCGGAGGGATTGGGGCACCGAAACCTTTGAAGATAGGTAATTCCGCTGCTTATTTTTCCTACGGAAGAGCGGATGACAGATATCCGGGGCTGGCTTCGTCCAAAGGATATGAGATGATCTTCCCTGCGGGAAGCAGGGTATTGTGCTGCAACATAGGCATGTACGGAACTTATATTTCCATGGAAGAGACAGATATCATCGATTACTATTTACGCGCAAAATGATGGGGATCATAGGTATGGGCAACAATCCGATGGTGCTCTGGATGTGAGGAGAATTATGAAGACAACAATAACCGCAGTGATATTTGATATGGACGGTGTCCTCTTTGATACCGAGAGGATGTATATGGAGTGCTGGAGAGAAGCGGCGGAGCCCAGGGGCCTTAAAAATGTGGACGAGATTTCCAAAGCCTGTATCGGAAGGACACTGCAGGGCACGAAGGAAGTGTTCGAGGCAGCGAAAGCAGAGCAGGGCATCGATGTGTCTTTTGAAGAATTGCATGAGGATTGCAGCCGGAGATTTAAGGAAAAGGAAGAACGGGAAGGCCTTCCCGAGAAGCCGGGCGTGCATGAGATCCTGGAATATCTGAAGGAGAACCGCATTCCAACAGCATTGGCATCCTCTACACGCAGGACCGCAGTTATGGAGCATCTGGACAGAGCGGGTATCACATCTTATTTTCAGAAAATTATCTGCGGCGACATGGTGGAGCATGGCAAGCCTGCACCCGATATTTATCTGAAGGCATGCGAGGAGCTTGGGGTTGCACCCGGACAGGCACTGGCGGTGGAGGATTCCTTCAACGGTATCCGGTCCGCCTATGCGGCAGGTTTATATACTGTGATGGTGCCGGACCAGCTGCCGCCCACAGAAGAGATCCTTGCGCTGGTAGATAAAAAGTGTGACAGCCTGACAGAGCTTCAGGCACAGCTGCCGGAGCTTCTGGCGGTATGTGGGGACTGAGGATCATTCTACTGCGGCATGGAACCATAGAACCTTACAGCAGTCACAGGAGGGATCCCGTCTGATCACATGATCCGTGTGAGCCGGTACCATAAAGGCGGTACCGGGCAGCAGAGGGATTTCTTCGCCATTGATGAGAGCATATCCTTTTCCGTCCAATACGAAGAAGCCTTCCTGATCGTCATGCTTTTGCGGCATGTGATATTCTGTGTTGCGATAGAGGGATACGCCCATACGACACCCTTTTACACACCCCTGGTTTTCATCTAACAGAGTGTGCCCGGTGCGTTCGGGCATTTGAGCTATAATGGAATCTAAAGTAGTATAAGGAATCATTTGTGTGCCTTTCTATGGATGTAATGTAACGATTCAGTTACCATATTTTTAATAACAGTGTAGCAGACTGAGAGAGGAAAAACAATAGACTGCCTGTTCGGGCAGAGTAAAGGAATATAAAAATGGAAGAAAAAGAGACAATACAGCCCATTGAGATCACATGGGAAGAACTACAGTCCCGGGACCTTGACCGATACATCCTGGTGGATACCAGAGGGGATGAAGCAGTAAACTATGGAATGATTCCCGGAGCCATTGCAATCCCCGAATGTGAACTTATAGACAGACTGGCGGCGGCAGCAGGGGATAAAAAAGTAATTTTGTATTGCAGCCGTGGACAGAACAGTAAGGTGTCCGCAGAGTATTTCAGAGAACAGGGAATGGAGGCCTACAGCTTACAGGGCGGCTATACCGGATGGCTGCTGAACCTGATGCAGAAGGAACAGCCCGGAGAAAAGGAAAATGAACGGGCAAGGGAAATTGAGAAGAGCATCCGCAAAAAGTTCCACAAAGTCCTGTTTTCCCGGTTTGCCAAAGCTATCAACGAATACGATATGATTCAGGAAAACGACAAGATCGCTGTATGCATTTCCGGCGGTAAAGATTCCATGCTGATGGCAAAACTGTTCCAGGAGCTGAAACGCCATAACAAGTTCCCCTTTGAACTGGTATTTTTAGTGATGGATCCCGGCTACAGTGAGGCAAACCGTAAGATCATTGAGAACAATGCGAAGCTGATGGATATTCCCATCACCATTTTTGAATCCGAGATATTTGACGCAGTGTATGATATCGAGGATTCCCCCTGCTATCTGTGTGCGAGAATGCGCAGAGGCTATCTGTACAGTCATGCGAAAGAGCTGGGCTGCAACAAGATCGCTCTGGGACATCATTACGATGACGTCATCGAGACGATCCTGATGGGAATGCTGTACGGTGGACAGGTACAGACCATGATGCCGAAGCTTCACAGTACGAATTTCGAGGGCATGGAGCTGATCCGCCCTATGTACCTGATCAGGGAGGATGACATCAAGCACTGGAGAGATTACAATGATCTGCATTTTATTCAGTGTGCCTGCCGGTTCACTGACACTTGTACCACTTGTCGTACCGATGGCAGCAGTCCCTCCAAGCGTATGGAGATTAAGAACCTGATCGCTTCGCTGAAACAGACTAACCCTTTTATCGAGGGGAATATTTTCAAGAGTGTGGAGAATGTAAACTTACGTACGATCATCGCCTACAAAGAGGATGGTGTGAAGCATCATTTTCTGGAGCATTACGACGAGTGGAAATAGTGTAAATAGGGCACCTGCACTTGACGGAAAGGGCATATTTATTCTATAATAGAATGAAAACCGTAAAATGCGGAAGGTATTACACGCCCTTACAACAGGAGAAGCTATGATCAAGAGTATGACGGGATTTGGCAGATGTGAAACTGCCGAGAATAACAGAAAGTTTACCGTAGAGATGAAGTCTGTGAATCATCGCTACCTTGATGTGAACATCAAAATGCCGAAGAAGTTGAATTTCTTTGAATCTGCGATCCGCAGTGAACTGAAGAATTATATTTCCAGAGGTAAAGTAGATCTGTTCATTACCTACGAGGATTTTTCCGAGAACACGTCCAATGTCCGTTACAACAAGGAACTGGCGGCGGAGTATCTGGGATACCTGAAGCAGATGGCCAGTGATTTTGACTTAGACTGCGATATCCGAGTGTCCACTTTGTCCAAGTATCCGGATGTATTTGTGATGGAAGAACAGGACATCGATGAGGAAGAACTGTGGAAAGAACTGCAGAGAGCCCTGAAGGGTGCCTGCGAGATGTTTGTACAGACCAGGATCACCGAGGGCGAGCATTTAAGAGATGACTTAATTAGCAAGCTGGATGGCATGCTGAAGCTGGTGGATTTCATTACGGAACGTTCTCCCCAGATCATTGCTGAGTACCGTCAGAAGCTGGAAGACCGTGTGAAGGAACTGCTGGGCGATACTACTGTAGATGAAGGAAGACTTCTGACCGAGGTGACGATCTTCGCAGATAAGGTATGCGTAGATGAGGAACTGGTGAGACTGCGCAGCCATATCGAGACCACGAAGAGTACGCTGATGGCCGGTGGCAGTATCGGAAGAAAGCTGGATTTTCTGGCACAGGAGATGAACCGCGAAGCCAACACCATCCTGTCCAAGTCCAACGATCTGGAGATCTCCAACTGTGCGATTGAGCTCAAGACCGAGATCGAAAAGGTTCGTGAACAAATACAAAATATTGAATAGCCACGAAAGGTGATACCATGAACCGATTGATCCATATAGGATTTGGCAATATTGTAAATACGGATAAGATCATCGCCATCGTCAGCCCGGAGGCCGCACCCATCAAACGACTGGTGCAGAAGGCCAAGGAGACCGGACAGGCAATCGACGCCACACAGGGACGGAAGACGAAAGCGGTACTGGTCATGGAGAACAGTCAGGTCGTTCTGTCGGCACTGCTTCCCGAGACAATCGCGGGAAGAGCACAGGCACTGTGGCCGGGAGAGGAAAAAGAGGACAGAGAAGATGCAGAATAAGGGAATATTGATGGTGATCTCCGGATTCTCCGGAGCCGGCAAAGGAACACTGGTGAAAAAGCTGTTATCGGAATATGACAATTATGCGTTGTCCATTTCCATGACTACCAGACAGCCCAGAGAAGGCGAGGAGGACGGAAGAGAATATTTCTTCCGTACCAGAGAACAATTTGAAGAAAATATTGCAAAAAACGGATTTATCGAGTATGCTCAGTATTGCGGCAATTATTACGGAACACCGAAAGCATATGTGGAAGAGCAGATGCAGGCAGGCAAGGATGTGATCTTAGAGATCGAGATCCAGGGAGCCATGAAGATCAAAGAGCAGTTCCCGGAGAGCCTGTTACTGTTTGTTACCCCTCCCAGTGCAGAAGAACTGCAGAAGAGACTGGTGGGCAGAGGAACCGAGACAGCAGATGTGATCGCACAGAGACTGGCACGGGCTTATGAAGAATCAGAAGGCATGGATGCCTATGATTATATAGTAGTGAACGACGATCTGGACGAGTGTGCTGCAGCGGTACAGAAGTATGTGGAAGCAGCGAAAAATGTACCGTCCCGTCGTAGAGAATTTATCAAAAAGATCAGAGAGGAACTGAAAGGTTTCGCGAAAGGAGCAAAATAAAATGTTACATCCCTCTTATACCGATTTAATGAAAGTAGTAAACAGCGAGGTAGAACCCGGTGAAGCACCTGTAGTCAACAGCCGTTATTCTATTGTTATGGCAACTGCTAAGAGAGCAAGACAGATCATCGCAGGTGACGAGCCTCTGGTAACAGCCAAGGTGGATAAGCCCCTGTCTATCGCAGTAGAAGAGCTGAATCAGGGTAAGATTAAAATCCTTGGTGATGATGAGGAAGCATAAGACGCATGAAGATATTGTTTGTATCCCTGGGCTGTGACAAGAATCTTGTCGATTCCGAGAAGATGCTTGGCATGCTCCGGGAAAAAGGTTATACCTTCACGGACGATGAAGCAGAGGCAGATGTAGTAGTAGTAAACACCTGCTGCTTTATCGGTGATGCCAAGGAAGAGAGCATCAATACATTACTGCAGATGGGAGAACTGAAGGACAGCGGACAGATCAAAGCATTGATCGCAGCAGGTTGTCTGGCACAGCGTTACCGTGAGGAAATCCAGAAGGAGATCCCGCAGGTGGATGCCATTATCGGAACTACTGCCATCGATGAGATCGTGGCCGCTCTGGAAGAGATTCTGGCAGGCCAGAAACAGAATCATTATGAAGATATCAATGCCGCCCCTGTGACAGAGACCAACCGTGTTGTCACTACAGGCGGACATTTTGCGTATCTGAAAATTGCAGAGGGCTGTGACAAACACTGTACCTACTGCATTATTCCGAAGGTTAGAGGCAATTACCGCAGCGTTCCCAAGGAGAGTCTGTTAAAAGAAGCCACAGAGTTGGCGGACAAGGGCGTACGGGAGCTGATCCTGGTAGCACAGGAGACCACGCTGTACGGTATGGATCTGTACGGTAAAAAGGAACTGCCCAGACTTTTGCATGAACTGGCGCAGATTCCCGGCATTTATTGGATCCGTATTTTATATTGCTATCCTGAGGAGATCACGGACGAGCTGATTGATGCAATTGCTGCAGAGCCCAAGGTCTGCAATTATCTGGATATTCCCATTCAGCATGCTTCCGACAATGTGTTAAAGCGCATGGGAAGACGTACCGACCAGGCAGAACTTCGTGCTATCATCGGTAAGCTTCGGGAGAAGATTCCCGATATCTGTTTGAGAACGACTCTGATCAGCGGATTCCCTGGAGAGACTCAGGAGGATTTTGAGGAACTGTATCGCTTTGTTAACGAGATGGAATTCGATCGTCTGGGCGTATTCCCTTATTCCCAGGAGGAAGATACTCCCGCAGCCACCATGGAAGATCAGGTGCCGCAGGAAGTCAAGGAATTCCGGAGAGATGAACTGATGGAACTGCAGCAGGACATCGCTTTTGACAAAGCGGAGGATATGGTAGGTCGTATCCTGACTGTAATGATCGAGGGCAAGGTAGCGGACGAAGAGACCTATGTCGCAAGAACCTACAGAGATGCCCCTAATGTGGATGGCTATCTGTTTGTAAATACTTCAGCGAATCTGATGACCGGAGATTTTGTCAAGGTTCTGGTCACCGATTCCAATGAATATGATCTGATAGGAGAGATATACCATGAGTAAGATGAATCTGCCTAACAAGCTGACTATTTTCCGTGTGATCCTGATCGTGCCGTTTATTATCCTGTTGCTGGGAGGCCAGGCCGGATGGTTCGGCGATAATACCTTCGTGACGGATATGATCGCGTTGGCTATCTTCATCATCGCCAGTCTGACGGATCTGATCGACGGTAAGATCGCCAGAAAATACAATCTGATCACAGATTTCGGAAAGTTCATGGATCCCCTGGCGGATAAGCTGTTAGTATGTTCCGCCATGATCGCACTGATCGAGATGAACCGCATCCCTTCCTGGGTGGTCATCATCATTATTGCCAGAGAGTTCATCATCAGCGGTTTCCGCCTGATCGCTTCCGACAACGGTGTAGTCATCGCCGCAAGCTACTGGGGCAAGTTCAAGACCACCTTCCAGATGGTTATGATCTGTCTGATGATCGCCAACTTCCCGCAGTTACAGATCCTCACCGATATTATTATGTGGATCGCACTGATCCTCACCGTAGTATCTCTGATCGATTATCTCGTGAAGAACAAAGATGTTATGAAGGATACGAAGTAAATAGAAAGTTACGCGAGCAATGAGCCGCGCATAGGCATAGTGAAGACAGCGATGGGCGCTTGCGCACAATTCGCTGTCTTTACTTATGCCGAGATGCGGCGAACGCCGCGATATGAAATAAGATTGGCAGCGTTCTTTGCTGACAATCTTATGAATAGCGTGGCTCATTGCGGATGGTAGTTTCAAATCCACGAACGTCCACAGCAAACGGAACATCCTTCCGCGGTGGGCATCGCGGCATTTATTATAGCCTACGTTACGAAATGCCTTGTAATCTACATTTTTTCTCTGTTGAGCCCCGGAAGTTTCCGACAAGCGGGGCGTAATCCGTGTTTTTTCTCTGTTGAGCCCCGGAGGTTTCCGACAAGCGGGGCGTAATTCGTGTTTTTTCTCTGTTGAGCCCCGGAAGTTTCCGACAAGCGGGGCGTAATCCGTGTTTTTTCTCTGTTGAGCCCCGGAAGTTTCCGACAAGCGGGGCGTAATCCGTGTTTTTTCTCTGCTGAGCCCCGGAAGTTTCCGACAAGCGGGGCGTAATCTACATTTTTCTTCTACTATGTCCCGAAGATAAAACCCTCCGCAATGAGCCACGCTATTCATAAGATTGTCAGCATAAAACGCTGCCAATCTTATTTCATATCGCGGCGTTCGCCGCATCTCGGCATAAGTAAAGACAGCGAATTGTGCGCAAGCGCCCATCGCTGTCTTCACTATGCCTATGCGCGGCTCATTGCTCGCGTAACTTTCCAGTTACCGTAAAAAGCCGTCTCACATTTTTGTGAAGCGGCTTTTTTAGTGCGCCCGGCGGAGCAGGTTGCTAATCGGTTATTTTTTACTATTTAGTCTGCATTCAGCTGTCCGAGAATCTCGTCTACCATATCCTGGGTAGTCTTAACATAATTGTCCATAGCGGCATCTACATCTCCGCCCTTTACAACAACCTCGGCGATGACTACATTCTTAGCATCATTGATCGTACCGCCGTAGTTGGTAATACCGTCACAGGAAGCAGAGTGGGGAGCGTCTACGCTGTGTTCGGAGAAGAACTCGTTACATTCCTTGGTCAGATCGGTAGCGGATTCAAAACCATTCTCTAAGGAGCAGATCATGGAAGAAGGATCGATAGCATTCTTTTTCCATAATGCACTGGGATCGGAAGGATTCAGACGCAGATGGAACTCACCGTCCTTGTATTCATAGGTCTTTTCCTTATCAGTGCCTTCGCCGGTGACAATGGTCTCAGCTTCGGTAGACCAGTGGTAGCCTTCTGCACCGTATACCCACAGGGTCTGTACAGTACCGCCGTCGAACATGGTCTCGAAGACTGCATCGAAGATTGCCTGTTCTCTGGAATCATCGCCGTCACCGTCATCAATGATGCAGTATACAGGAGATTCTCTGTTCAGGTAGCCATCCATTTCAGCGATGGGGGCCAGTCTTGCCAGTCCGGAATCTACACCGTTCTTATCCATGTTGTTAACCAGGTTATCGTTCCAGTAACCGGACCAGTAGGTGAAAGCACCGAAGGAACCGGACTGATCGGAAGACCACCATTTTTCACGGACATCCTTGGTACCCATGGTCAGGGATTCGGGATCGATGACACCGTCTGCGTAAGCCTGCTGTAAACGAAGCAGAGCATCTTTGGTCTCCTGGGTGTTGAAACCGTCATACCATACACCGTTCTCATCATAGGTGAAGCTGGGATATGCGTTCTGCCAGAACTGAGGCAGATAGTTGGTGTAAGGAGCCTCGGAACCGATAAAGCCTGCTGCAGCTACACCATAGGTATCGTTCTTGCCATTGCCGTCAGGATCCTGTTCGGTGAATGCCTTTAACATTGCATAGTAGGAATCCCAGTCGGTAATATCCTCAGCCTTCATGCCGACTGCATCCAGCCATGCCTGCTTTACATAAGTGATACAGCCGCCGCCAAGACCGGTGGACAGACCATACTGTCTGCCATCGATACGGACATTCTCGTTTACTGCGGGCAGTACCATATGGCTCTGGAATTTTGCGTTATCATAAGCATCTGTCATATCCCACAGAAGACCGGTTTTGGCATATTCGGCATACTGACCGGCATTCAGCAGAATGACATCGGGGTAATCACCGCTGGCAAACAGACGGCCAACGCCATCTACATAGCTGGAATGGTCTAACTGCTGGATATTCAGACTGATGGGATGACCCAGTGCTTCACTGACAGCTGTGTCCCATTGTTCGACGAATTTGTCCTGATAAGCATCCACAGATGCATTAAAGGTACCGTCTACGACGAGAGTGACCTTGTCCAGTACATAACCGTCATCGGAAGAAGCGGTACTCTCGGCAACAGAAGAAGCGGTGCTTCCGCTATCGGTGGTGGATGCTGCGGGGGTGCCGGAACCCTGGCTTCCGCAGGCGGTGAGTGCAGTCAGCATGGAAACTGACAGCAACAGGCTTAAGATCTTGTTTCTTTTCATTGTAATCCTCCTTGTTTTCCGAAGGAAAATCCGAGCCCCTATGGCGAGGAGAGGATTTATCCTCCTTGTTTTCCGAAGGAAAATCCGAGCCCCTATGGCGAGGAGAGGATTTATCCTCCTTGTTTTAAAAATACATCTCTCTATAGCAAATGGTTTACCACCATAATGCTCATTATAAAGTGACCGCGAATACCTGGCCTCTGTTGCCTGTATAGATCTTCTGATCTTCTTCTGTGAAGTCCGGCTGGGAAAATCCCAGATAAAGTGTAGCAGAAGTGCCATCAAATACTCTGTTGCCGGAATTGTCTACCGTGGTAAAGGCCATGGGCGGAATGGTGATCCGGAATTCTTTGCTTTCTCCGGCATCCAGACGGATCCGTTCGAACGCAGCCAGCTTGTGGTTGGGAACTTCGTTGGAAGAACCGTTTACATGGACATAGACCTGTATGACATCACTTAAGTCACGATCCGTGGGATTCTGGCAATGTATTGTGATTTGTGCGGAAGGAATCTCCTTCGTGTAATCAACTTCAGTTACTTTTGCTTCTGTGATCTGTAATTCTCCGTAGGTGAGTCCGAAACCAAAAGGCTTCCAGGGTCTGCCTTCAAAATAACGGTAAGTGCGTCCGGTCATATGATAATCGGTAATGTCTGGCAGCGGTCCGTCATTATAATAGAAGGTAAGGGGCAGCTTGCCGCCGGGAGATACTTTGCCGAACAGGATGTCTGCAATGGCCCGTCCGCCTTCTCCGCCGGGATACCAGGCATGCAGTATTGCAGGCACCTGATCTTCGTAAGCGGACAGATCGATGGGGCTTCCGGCCAGATCAATCAGAATCACCGGAGTACCGGTAGCGATGATCTGTTCTACCAGATCCCTCTGGATCTTGGGGAGCAGCAGATCTGGCTTGTCTCCACTGGCAAATGCATTACCCACATCTCCCTGTTCTCCTTCCAGTGTGGAGTCGAGACCGACACATACAATGGCGAGGTCACAGGATTCTGCCAATGCCACAGCTTCGGGGATACGGTAGTTCTGGAATACCTTTCGTACGGAAGGGTCATCATAGAGCAGACATCCCTCTGCATAATTGACATCCCAGCCGGTATCCTCACAGATTCTTGTAATTCCTTCCACTACAGTGATGGAACGGGGCGGGGTACCGTTGTAGTTACCAACCAGTGCGGCATGACTGTCGGCATTGGGGCCGATGACAGCCATGCGTTTGTTATTTTTCAAGGACAGAGGCAGTGTACCGTCATTTTTCAACAGAACACAGCTTTCCACAGCGGCCTGATAAGCCAGTTCCCGATGTTCTTTACAGCCCACCACATTGTAGGGAATTTCGTCCAGGGAACTGTGATCGAAGAGTCCTAACAGATATCTGGTGGTGAAAAGACGTTCTGCACTGCGGCGGATTTCTTCTTCGGTTACCTTTCCCTGTTTATATGCCTGTAAAATATATTCATAGGTACAGCCGCAGTTTAAATCACAACCCTTTTCCAGGGCAAGAGCGGCGGAATCCTCCGGAAATGCAGTTACATGATGTCCCTCGTGGAAATCACGGATCGCCCAGCAGTCGGAAACGTAATGTCCTTCAAAATGCCATTTGTCGCGAAGCACCTCCTCCATAAGATAGGAGTGAGCACAGCAGGGTTCCTCGTTGGTACGGTTATAAGCACCCATGACAGCTTCCACATCAGCCTGTGTCACCAGAGCTTCAAAAGCGGGAAGATAAGTTTCCCACAGATCCTTCTTCGTAGCTTTGGCATCGAAACTGTGACGCAGAGCCTCGGGACCGGAATGCACCGCAAAATGTTTGGCACAGGCGGCAGTAGTCAGGTAACCGTCTCTTTTGGTCTGTAATCCTTCCACAAAGGCACAGCCAAGGGAAGCGGTAAGTACGGGATCTTCTCCGTAGGTCTCCTGGCCTCTTCCCCAGCGGGGATCACGGAAGATATTGATATTGGGAGACCACATGGTCACACCTTTGTACCGGGTGCGGTCTCCGAGACGGGAATAAGCGTTATATTTTGCCCGGGCTTCCAAAGCGATGGAACCGGCGATTTTCTGTAATAATTCACGGTCAAAAGTTGCACCCAGGCCAATCGCCTGCGGATAACAGGTGGCAGTACCGGCTCTGGCAACACCATGAAGGGCTTCACTCCACCAGTCATAGGCGGGAATGCCCAGACGGGGAATCGCGGGAGACGAGTGTAACAGCTGGGAAGCAGCTTCTTCTATTGTCATTTGTGCTACCAGTGCGGTAGCTTTTTCTCTGGCTTCTGTACGATTCATAATATATCTCACTTTTTGTTTTTTAAATTGGAACTGCTTTCATTTAAGCTTATTGTAAGTGAAAAAAGTGTGGACTGCACGACAAAAAGAAATTACATATGGGACAAAAATTGCTATTTTTAACAAAACAGGTAGAAATTCGGGACGGAATATGGTATGTAGAATACAGAGAGCTTTAAATTTTGTGCCTGCGGCCCAAAGTTTGCAGACTGTGAAAGGAATGGGGATTGGTATGAACACAGTAAAACCGTTTTATGAGAGCCGGAAAAAGGTCTATGACTGTCATGTCTGGTGGCACCCGAACTTCCCGTTTCATCTGCATAAACATATGGAATTCGTCCATGTGACGGAAGGGGAGATGGATGCCACGGTAGCTGGTGTGAATTATCATCTGATTACAGGAGACTGTCTGATGATCTACCCGAACCAGCTCCATTCCTACAGTTCTGTGGGAGAGGTGGGAATGCTTCTGATCATTGCAGATATGGATTCCATCGGGGAATTTCAGGAAGAACTTACCTATTATGATATGGAGTCTCCCTGTTTTCAGAAAAGCATGCTCAGCCGTTACGGACAGATGGTACTGGACATTCTGGCAGATATTGGTCTGCATAAGGAACTGCGGCCATTTCGGCAGGACAAGGGACTTCTGATGGCACTGTTGGCGGATATGTATGAAAATATTCCAGTGATCAAAAAGGACAAGCCTTCGGATCTGAATATCACGCAGAAGCTTTTGCAATATATCAACGACAATATCACCGGGGAACTGACGGCACAGAAGGTGGCAAAAGAGTTGGGTATTAGTCCGTATTATCTGTCCCATATTTTTTCCTCCCAGTTAAATATCTCTTTTCCTTCCTATGTAGCGCAGCAGCGGATGATCCTGGCCTGCAATCTGTTGAAGGACAGCAGAAAGACGGTGACAGAGATCAGTTACGAATGCGGATTTCCTAATATGCGGACCTTCCACCGCTGTTTTCAGAAAAGGTATGAATGCACCCCTACTCAGTGGCGGGAGCGGAGTCACAAGGGAACGGATGAAAAAATACGACACCAGCTCTGGAATCAGGAAAAAGTGGAAAGTGAAAATTCTCTGGAGTAAAATATTTCCTTTTCTCCGCCCGAGAAGTGTAGTATACTGTCTGTGGGAAAGATATAGGACAAGTGACAGCGAAAGGCGGTAAAGATATGACAGCAGAGATCATCTGTGTAGGAACCGAAATTTTACTGGGCAATATTGTGAATACGAATGCAGCATATCTGGCGGAAAAGCTTGCTGGTTCCGGACTGGACTGCTATTACCAGACGGTGGTGGGAGATAATGCGGAGAGACTTGCGGGCGTGTTAAAATGTGCCATGGAGCGTTCGGATGTAATTCTGTTATCCGGCGGACTGGGACCCACGGAGGATGATCTGACCAAGGAAACTGTGGCAAAGGTCTGTGGGAAAAAACTGTCAGTGGATGACCACAGCATGGAACGGATCGCAGAATTTTTCGCAGTAAGAGATATTCAGCCTACAGAGAATAACTGGAAACAGGCAATGGTGCCCGAAGGTGCAAAAGTACTGGACAATGATAACGGAACGGCACCGGGGATCATTTTGGAAACGGAGAAGAATCGGATCGTATTGCTGCCGGGACCTCCTGCGGAGTTGATCCCCATGTTTGAGCAGCAGGTACTTCCTTATCTGGACGCATTGACTCCAGGGGTGATCTGCTCACGGATGGTAAAGCTGTGTGGCGTGCCGGAGAGCCAGGTGGAGGATACGCTGAAGGATTTGATCGACGGACAGACCAATCCTACTATAGCCACCTACGCTAAGACCGGAGAAGTACATATCCGGGTGACTGCTTCTGGAGAAAATGTCAAGGCAGCCGGAAAAACGATCAAACCCATAGTAAAAGAATTAAAATCCCGCTTCGGAGGGGATATCTACAGTACCAGAGAGGAGACCACCCTGGAGATGGCAGTAGCAGATCTGCTGATGGCCAATGATCTGACGGTGACAACCGCGGAATCCTGTACCGGCGGCATGATCGCGGCAAGGATCATCAATGTCCCCGGGGTATCGGAGTGCTACAAGGCCGGACTGGTGACTTATTCCAATAAGGCAAAACGGAAATTCCTGGGAGTGCGTAAGAGCACGCTGGACAAATACGGTGCCGTCAGCAGCAAGACTGCCTCAGAGATGGCAAAAGGAGCCGCACTGTTAATGAAATCGGATGTGGCTGTGGCAGTGACCGGAATTGCGGGACCGGACGGCGGAACCGAGGAAAAGCCGGTAGGACTGGTATATATCGGATGCAGCATAAAGGGAGAAGTTACGGTGAAAGAGTATCATTTCTCCGGAACCCGCAGCCAGATCAGAGAGGCAACTACCTCTGCAGCACTGATTCTTATGCGCAGCTGTATTCTGAAATACTTCAGTAAAGTTACTTTTGGTAAAAAGTAACAGAAAAATATTTTGTGTGATACTCTCAAAACGAAGGGGTAAAAAATTGTAGATAGTGACGAAAACACAGGAAATGTATCATGCGTCCTTGCGGGAAGCGGGGATGTGTGATACATTCTTTTTGTATCTTTTATCTCTGATTATCGACAGACATTTCAGGATGTTCAGGCATTCGCCAAAATTTCAGACGATCATCGGAACGAAAAAATAAGGGGGAATGCTTATGAGGGAGCTTTAATGTACACAAAATATGTATAATAAAAATAGACATTGACAAACACGAACAAATGTTTTATTCTAAATAAAAAGCAGAACATTTGTTCCTTGAACAAAAAGGAGATTGACATGGAAAAAGACGATAAGCTTAAAGCATTGGATGCGGCGCTGAGCCAGATCGAGAAGCAGTACGGAAAGGGCGCGGTAATGAAGCTGGGAGATCCCACGGCACAGATGAATGTGGAGACCATCCCCACCGGTTCTTTAAGTTTGGATATAGCGTTAGGACTGGGCGGTATTCCCAAGGGAAGAATCATTGAGATCTACGGACCGGAATCCAGTGGTAAGACCACCGTTACCTTACATATGATCGCAGAAGTACAGAAAAGAGGCGGTATTGCTGGATTCATCGATGCGGAGCATGCTCTGGATCCTGTCTATGCGAAGAACATCGGCGTAGATATTGACAACCTGTACATTTCCCAGCCGGATAACGGTGAGCAGGCACTGGAGATCACGGAGACCATGGTACGCTCCGGAGCCATTGACATTATCGTAGTGGACTCCGTAGCCGCACTGGTACCCAAGGCCGAGATTGACGGTGATATGGGAGACAGCCATGTGGGTTTACAGGCACGACTGATGTCCCAGGCGCTGCGCAAGCTGACCGCTGTGATCAGCAAGTCCAACTGTACGGTTATCTTTATCAACCAGCTGCGTGAGAAGGTAGGTGTAATGTTCGGTAATCCTGAGACCACTACTGGCGGACGTGCGCTGAAGTTCTATTCTTCTGTACGACTGGATGTCAGAAGGATCGAAGCTCTGAAGCAGGGCGGTGAAGTGATCGGTAACCGTACCCGTGTCAAAGTCGTTAAGAATAAGATTGCACCTCCTTTCAAGGAAGCAGAGTTTGATATCATGTTCGGTGAAGGTATTTCCATGGTAGGAGACATTCTGGATCTGGCAGCCAGCTGTGACGTTGTGGCAAAGTCCGGTGCCTGGTATGCCTACGAGGGCAACAAGATCGGACAAGGCCGTGAGAATGCCAAGCAGTATTTAAAAGACAATCCCGCCATCTGCGATGAGATTGCCGAGAAGGTCAGAGAGCATTACGGACTAAAGGCAGATGTCACTGCCGCAGCAGAGAAGGAAGAGTAGATCCATGCTGGTAACACAGGTTACGGAACTTTCCAAATCGAGAAGCAAAGTATATATTGATCAGGAATTCGCCTTTGTATTGTACAAAGGCGAATTGCGTCTTTACCATATAAAGGAAGGACAGCAATTAAGCGAGGAAGACCATCGGACTATCATGCAGGAGGTACTTCCCAAGCGGGCGAAGCTTCGTGCCATGAACCTGTTGCAGGGAAGAGAATATACGACGGCACAGCTGCGGACAAAATTACAGCAGGGCTTTTATCCGGCGGAGATTATAGAGCAGGCTATCGCTTATGTGGCGGGCTTTCATTATATCGATGATCTGCGATATGCCGTGGATTATATTACTTATCACGAGGACAGCCGCAGCAAGCGGCGGATCGAACAGGATCTGCAGGGCAAGGGAATCCCGGCAGCTACCATGGAACAGGCCTGGCAGGTCTGGCGGGAGAAGGGCGGAGAGCAGGACGAACAGAGTATGATCCGTGAACTGCTTCATAAGAAGCATTATGATCCGGAAGCAGAGACAGACTGGAAGGAACGCCAGAAGATCTACGCATTTCTGGTCAGAAAGGGATTCTCCGCAGAAGCTATCCGCAAGGCCATCGGTGGCATGCATAGCGATGATTTCTGAGAATACCGGATGACGCATAACAGCAAGAAATAATGCACAAAGATTGTTTTGATATAGGAACTATTTTTGGACTAATTGCGACTTGTACTTGACATGGGTGTAATTTCAGTTTACACTAATACTGTTGTGAATTGCTTGTTAGAATGTACATAAATTGCATTCTATTATGAACGATAATTTGTATTATCGGAGCAAAATGTACAATGAAAATTTCATAAGGAGGTGCTCCTGTAGTGGACACTAATATTGTAATAGTATTAGTGGTTTCTGTTATTGCCATTATAGCTGCAGTGCTGATCACAGCAAAGGTTACCACGAACCGTCTGAAGAAGAACGCAGAGGGAACCATCGGCAACGCAGAGGAGAAGGCAAGAGAGATTATTGATGAAGCTTTGAAGACTGCAGAGAACAAAAAGCGCGAATCACTCCTGGAAGTCAAGGAAGAGTCCATTCGTACCAAGAATGAACTGGACAAAGAAATCAAGGAACGCAGAGCGGAAGCCCAGCGGTATGAGCGCAGAGTTCAGCAGAAGGAAGAGAACATCGATAAGAAAGCAGATGCCATCGAGAAGCGCGAGGCAAGTTTAGCATCCAGAGAAGAATCCCTCAATCGCATGAAGGAAGAAGTCTCCAGACTGAATGAGCAGCGTGTGCAGGAACTGGAACGAATTTCAGGATTAACCTCTGAACAAGCAAAAGACTACTTATTGAAAATTGTTGAAGATGAAGTGAAACATGAATCGGCCGTGATGATCAAGGAAATGGAGAGTCGGGCCAAAGAAGAAGCAGACAAAAAGGCAAAGGAATATGTGGTTAACGCTATACAGAGATGTGCAGCAGACCATGTCTCTGAGACTACAATTTCCGTTGTACAGTTACCGAATGACGAAATGAAGGGACGTATCATCGGACGTGAGGGACGTAACATCCGTACCCTTGAGACCATGACAGGTGTAGACCTGATCATAGATGATACACCGGAAGCAGTAATCCTGTCCGGATTTGATCCGATTCGTCGTGAGGTAGCGAGAATTGCGCTGGAGAAGCTGATTGTGGACGGACGTATCCATCCGGCCAGAATCGAAGAGATGGTAGAGAAGGCGCAGAAGGAAGTCGAAGTAATGATCAAGGAAGAGGGAGAAGCCGCAACTCTGGAGGTTGGTGTACATGGCATTCATCCCGAACTGGTAAGATTACTCGGTAAGATGAAATTCCGTACCAGCTATGGTCAGAACGCATTAAAGCATTCCATCGAGGTTGCACAGTTGTCAGGTCTTCTGGCAGCGGAGCTGGGACTGGATGTGAGACTTGCCAAGAGAGCGGGACTGCTGCATGATATCGGTAAGGCAGTAGACCACGAAATGGAAGGTTCCCATATTCAGCTGGGTGCTGAACTGTGTCGGAAATATAAAGAGAACGCTACGGTTATCAATGCCGTGGAATCTCACCATGGCGATGTAGAGCCTACTTCCCTGATTGCATGTATTGTACAAGCTGCTGATACAATATCCGCTGCAAGACCGGGAGCTAGAAGGGAAACACTGGAAACCTATACTAGCAGATTAAGACAGTTAGAAGATATCACAAACAATTTCAAAGGTGTAGATAAATCTTTTGCTATTCAGGCAGGTCGTGAAGTTCGTGTTATGGTAGTGCCCGAGCAGATTTCAGATGCCGATATGGTATTGTTGGCAAGAGATATTTCCAAGCAGATTGAAGCTGAATTGGAATATCCCGGACAGATCAAGGTAAATGTGATCCGTGAGAGCCGCGTAATTGATTACGCCAAATAACTGACCAGTCAGAAATGACAATTTCATACGAAGTAAGAAAAGCTGTTGTGCTGTTAAAGCACAGCAGCTTTTTTGATAAAATTTGTAACTATTCAGAGCCATGCAAAACTGCGTTCTGCGAATGCTTGCATTCAGGCAGATAAGCAGTTTTATATGGCGAAGTAACCACATTAGCAAAAAGAAAGCTACGAAGTAGCGGTTTTGCGAATGGGGTTCTGAATAGTTACTAAAATTTTATAAAAAAGGTATTGTACAAAGAACTTTCTTATAGTATGATATTCGAAGTGTATGATTGTATACGATTATCCAACGTCCACGGAAGAAAGCGTATTCCCTATGGGAAAAAACGAGAAAGGTATGGTACGAAATGAAAGCATATCAGGAATTATCCAAGGAAGAACTTTTAACATTGAAGGCAGAGCTGAACGCTGCATATGAAGATGCAAAAGGCAAAGGCTTGAAACTGGATATGTCCAGAGGAAAACCGGCAGTTAACCAGCTGGATATGACAATGGATTATCTCGATGTTGTAAATTCTCAGAGCGCTATGAAGGCTGAGGATGGAATGGATGTTCGAAATTATGGTGGCCTGGACGGTATTCCTGAGGCAAAGAAACTGATTGCTGACATTCTGGAAGTGAAGCCGGAAAATGTGATCGTCTGCGGTAATGCCAGCCTGACCATCATGTATGATACCGTATCCCGGGCTATGACTCATGGCATCTTAGGCAATACCCCCTGGTGTAAGCTGGATCATGTAAAGTTTCTGTGTCCCGTACCCGGTTATGACAGACATTTTGGAATCACAGAGCATTTCGGAATTGAAATGATCAATGTGCCCATGACACCCGAAGGACCGGATATGGACATGGTAGAGAAGCTGGTGTCTGAAGATCCTGCCATCAAGGGTATCTGGTGTGTACCGAAATACTCCAACCCTCAGGGCTATTCCTACTCCGATGAGACTGTAAGACGTTTCGCAGCATTGCAGCCTGCCGCACCGGATTTCCGTATTTTCTGGGATAATGCCTATGCCATCCATCATTTATATGATGACAGACAGGACCAGCTGTTAGAGATTCTTTCCGAGTGTGAGAAAGCAGGACATCCGGACATGGTATTCGAGTTCTGCTCCACCTCCAAGGTAACCTTCGCAGGAGCCGGCATTGCGGCTATTGCATCTTCCAAGGCAAACCTGGATGATATGCGCAAGTCCATGACGATCCAGACAATTGGTTATGATAAGATCAACCAGTTACGCCATGTACGTTATTTCAAGGATATCAATGGTGTACGTGAACATATGAAGAAGCACGCAGCGATCATGCGTCCCAAGTTCGAGGCTGTACTGCAAGTGCTGGAGAATGAGCTGGGAGGCTTAGGCATCGGTACCTGGACTAAGCCCAACGGTGGATATTTCATCTCTTTTGATGCCCTGGAAGGCTGTGCCAAGGCTATCGTGGCAAAGTGTAAGGAAGCAGGCGTGACTCTGACCGGAGCAGGCGCTACGTTCCCCTACAAGAAGGATCCCAAGGATTCCAATATCCGTATTGCACCTTCCTTCCCCACACCGGAGGAGATGGCAATGGCTACGGATCTGTTCGTACTCTGCGTCAAGATGGTGAGTGTAGATAAATTACTGGAAAACAGGTAAGTATTCGATTTGGATGAGAAGGGATGATAAATCATGGAAGGATTCAAGCGTATCAGCCGTGATCTGGTAGCAAAGGGTGCTATTATCGACTATTATCAGGATACCATGCAGATTCCCAACGGTAATATTGCAAAATGGGATCTGATCGACCATAAGGGTGCAGCTGCGGTGGTAGCCGTGAGAGAAGACGGTAAACTTCTGATGGTGCGTCAGTACCGCAATGCCCTGGAGCGTGAGACGTTAGAGATCCCGGCAGGCGGACTGAACGGGAGAGAAGAGCCCACGGATCAGGCAGCTATGCGGGAATTGCAGGAAGAGACCGGGTATCATACTGACCATGTGGAACTGTTGACCTCTATTTATACCACAGTGGCATTCTGCAATGAGAAGATCGATATTTATCTGGCCAGAGGACTGAAAGACAGAGGAAACCAGCATCTGGATGAAGATGAATTCATCAATGTAGAGGCTTATTCCGTAGAAGAATTAAAGCAGATGATCTACGACTGCAGGATCCAGGATGCCAAGACAATCTGCGGCATTTTAACTTACGCGTCCAAATACCTGAGTGAGTAATTCCGTTACAGACAAAAGCAGTCACGACCGGCTGCTACATAATGATTTTAGGAAAGCCCATCCAGACAGGCAGTACCTGTCCGGATGGGCTTTTTCTTTTCTGAAAGACGAATAAGAAAGCATGATTTTCCATGTTGTCCGCATATATTACTAACAACGCCTGACGGGAGACGAGAATATATGAAATGGAACAGATCCATGTTGCCTGCGGGAAAACTCCCGCTGCACTTTTTGTTTTTGACGGGATTTGTGGTGGGATTGTTTGCGGTGTATTTCGGACGGGGAATTCTGTTAAACCGTGCGGGAATGCTGGATGAGGACACGTTATATCGCATGAAATATATGACCGTGGACAGCAGTATCCTGTTCTGGTACGTGCTGTGCAAAAGATGTCGGAATTTTCTGGTGCTTATTATCATGGCAACGACTTATCTGGGATGGATTTTCTGCGGAGGAGTCACCGTAAAATACGGATTCTCTGTGGGCTTTTTTCTGAGTACGGCAGTGTTTAGGTATGGAATCAAGGGGATCCTTCTGGGGATCGTGAGCATCTTTCCCCATTATCTGTGTTACCTGCCGGCTATGATCCTGTTACTCAGATGGTGTGAAGATATGCACCGGAGTATTTATTTTTACCATCACACAACCGGGCAGGGAAAAAAATCCCTGCCCGGCAGATTGGGAAAACTGGCGCTCATATGGATCGCACTGGTTTTCGGATGTTTATTGGAATGTTTTGTGAATCCTGCGTTATTAAAAGGATTCCTGCAGTTTTTTTGAAACTGTTTTAACTATTCAGCACCCCATTTGCAAAATCGTTCTTTTTATTCGTACTCAGCGATATCGTAGATCAGACGCTCACTGTCTTCCCAGCCCAGACAGGGATCGGTGATGGACTTGCCGTAGCAGCCGGCACCTACCTTCTGGTTGCCTTCCTCGATGTAGCTCTCGATCATGACGCCCTTGACCAGCTTGTGCAGATCGGGGCTGAGTTTACGGCTGTGCATGACTTCCTTGGTGATACGGATCTGCTCCTTGAACTGCTTGTTGGAGTTGGAGTGGTTCGCATCGATCACGCAGGCAGGATTCTTCAGATCCATTTTTTCATACATATCCCACAGACGGATCAGATCCTCGTAATGGTAGTTGGGGATATTGGCACCGTGCTTGTTGGTGGCACCGCGCAGTACGGTGTGTGCCAGATCGTTGCCGTGGGTATTCACCTCCCATCCGGTATAGATGAAGGAGTGGGGGTGCTGTGCCGCATATACGGAGTTCAGCATTACGGAGAAATCTCCGCTGGTAGGATTCTTCATACCGGCAGCTACATCGAAGCCGCTGACGGTCAGACGATGCTGCTGATCCTCTACGGAACGGGCACCGATGGCCACATAGGAGAGGATATCGGATACATAACCCCAGTTCTCCGGGTATAACATTTCATCTGCGGCAGTGAGACCGGTCTCTTTGATGGCGCGGATGTGCATTTTACGCATGGCCATCAGACCTGCCAGGAAATCCGGTTTCTTCTCGGGATCGGGCTGGCTGGTGATACCCTTGTAGCCTTCGCCGGTGGTGCGGGGCTTGTTGGTGTAGATTCTGGGCACCAGGATCAGCTTGTCCTTAACTTTCTCATTCACTTTGGCAAGACGATTGACGTAATCACATACGGAATCTTCGTTATCGGCGGAGCAGGGCCCGATAATCACCAGAAACTTATTGCTTTTGCCGGTGAGAACGTCACGGATCTCTGCGTCTCTTGCTTCCTTGATCCTGACTAATTCTGCCGGAAGGGGCAGCTCCTTGCGGATCTCCGCAGGAGTGGGCAGTTTTTTGATAAATTCGAAACTCATGGTATTCCATCGTGCGCAGGGCACGTCCTTTCTGCTAAATGTCATTGCTCATTATAGCCCAGATCGTGCGAGGATGCAAGAGAATTTAGCGATTTAAAGCGAAAAAGAGAAATGGAACGGATAAATTGCTGTGCTAAAGCGTTAATTTGGAAAATTATATTGACAGGTATACGGGTTTGCCATAAAGTAAAAATGTATCTGAAATGTTACAAAAAAAGTACGAGAGAGGGCAAAATTATGTACGGAACAATTTGGGCATTGCTGCCGCCTGTGGTGGCAATCGTATTGGCACTGATCACAAAAGAAGTATATTCGTCACTGTTTATCGGCATTGTTACGGGAGCTTTGATTTATACCGGATTTTCTCCTATTGCAACGCTGGATACGGTGATCAATGAAGGATTTATCAATTCCGTGGCGGATGCATGGAATATCGGTATTTTCATGTTCCTGATCCTGTTGGGTACCATGGTAGCACTGATGAACAAGGCAGGAGGCTCTGCAGCCTTCGGCGAATGGGCGAAAAAGCATGTAAAGACCAGAGCGGGAGCGCTGCTTTCCACCTTTTTATTAGGTGTTCTGATTTTCGTGGATGACTATTTTAACTGTCTGACTGTAGGCTCTGTTATGATGCCGGTAACAGACGGACATAAGATTTCCCGAGCAAAGCTGGCATACATTATTGATGCCACCGCAGCACCCATATGTATGATCGCACCGATCTCTTCCTGGGCGGCCGCAGTATCCGGTATGGTGGATGAAGGTGTTTATTCCGGTATTGAACTGTTCGTAAGAGCTATTCCTTATAACTATTATTCTCTGTTGACCATCGTATTCGTCATCGGTATGGCGCTGATGGGCTTCGACTACGGCCCCATGGTAAAGCATGAGCGCAATGCCAGAGAAAAGGGTGACCTGTTCACCGAGGGAGAGCGCGTGGTCAATGCAGACAATGCACCCAAAGGTTCCACCAGAGGCAAGGTCTACGATCTGTTGATCCCGGTAATCGTACTGATTGTCTGCTGTGTCATCGGCATGATCTATGTCGGCGGCTTCTTTGAAGGCGTGGGCTTTATCGATGCATTCAGCGCAACGGATGCTTCCGTGGGACTTCCCTGGGGATCTTTGATTGCATTATTATTTGCCATTGTATACTATATGTGCAGAAGACTGGTATCCTTCAAGGAGGCCATGAACTGTCTGACGCAGGGCTTCATTGCCATGGTACCTGCAATGCTGATCCTGACCTTTGCTGTTACCCTGAAGACCATGACCGGTCTGCTGGGTGCGGATGTCTATGTGGCTGGTCTGATGCAGGGAGCATCAGCAGGGCTTACCAATATGCTTCCGGCCATCATTTTCCTTGTAGCATGTTTCTTAGCCTTTGCTTCCGGTACCAGCTGGGGAACCTTCGGTATTCTGATCCCTATCGTTACCGGCGTATTTACCGATCCCACGACCGGAGCTATTGTACCCGGAGCCGAGCATCTGATCATCATCGGCGTGGCTGCATGTCTGGCAGGTGCCGTTATGGGTGACCATTGCTCCCCCATCTCCGATACGACCATTATGGCTTCTGCGGGAGCGCAGTGTAATCATATCAACCATGTATCCACCCAGGTGCCTTATGTGCTGACTGTGGCGGCAATCTCTTTTGTGACTTATATCATTGCCGGTTTTGTACAGAATGTGGTGATCTGTCTGGTGATCGGTATTCTGCTGACACTGGCTACGCTGGTGGTTCTGAAACGTGTCTTCGGTGAGAAGGCTGTCGTACGGAAATAACGTAGGCGCAGGAACGCGACTGTGAGAAAGGAAATATATAGAAATGAAATACGACTATCTGGTGGTCGGCTCCGGATTGTACGGAGCGGTGTTCGCAAAAGAAGCGACTGACAGAGGGAAAAAGGTTCTGGTCATCGATAAACGCCCTAATGTGGCGGGAAACATTTATACGGAAACCGTGGAAGGAATTCATGTCCATAAATACGGTGCCCATATTTTTCACACCAATGATACAAAGGTGTGGAAATACATTACGCGATTTGCGGAGTTCAACCGTTTCACCAATTCTCCGGTGGCCAATTATCACGGAGAGTTGTACTCACTGCCTTTTAACATGTACACTTTTAATAAAATGTGGGGCGTGGTGACTCCCGAAGAAGCTGCGGCCAAGATTGAAGAGCAGCGGCAAACTGCCGGGATCACGGAACCGAAAAATCTGGAGGAACAGGCCATCTCTCTGGTGGGTAAGGATATTTTTGAAAAACTGGTAAAGGGCTACACCGAGAAGCAGTGGGGACGTGACTGTAAAGATCTTCCGGCCTTCATTATCAAACGTCTGCCGGTGCGTCTGACTTTTGACAACAACTATTTCAATGCGTTGTATCAGGGCATTCCCATTGGCGGTTACACGAAGCTGGTGGAACATCTGTTAGAGGGCATTGAGGTACGCCTGAACACAGATTATCTGGAGCAGAAAGAGGAACTGGATAAACTGGCAGAGACTGTTGTCTATACCGGCCCCATCGATGCCTATTTCGGCTACTCTCTGGGAGCACTGGAATATCGTTCCGTCAGGTTCGAGACAGAGGTGCTGGATATTCCCAACTTCCAGGGAAATGCTGCGGTGAATTACACGGATCGTGAGACTCCCTGGACCCGGATCATCGAGCACAAATGGTTCGAGTTTGGCAAGGACGAACAGGGACAGGATCTCCCGAAGACGGTCATCAGCAGAGAGTACAGTTCCGAATGGAAGCCGGGAGATGAGCCTTATTATCCGGTCAATGATGAAAAGAACGGCGCTTTGTATGCAGAGTATAAAAGGCTGGCAGATACGGAAAAGAACGTGATCTTCGGCGGAAGACTGGCGGAATACCGCTACTATGATATGGATGCGGTCATTGCCTCGGCATTGAAGAAGAGCGAAGAAGTATTGTAATGTAACAGATCATAAATGAGGGCAAAAGAAATGCAGTGGCGTGGGTAACGTCACTGCATTTTTTATAGCTGCGCCGTCGGCGCACGTTTTGAAACAACCTTTAGCCGATCTGCGGTTTTGCTTTTCTCTTATTTCGGAACTCTCTGACAGCGATCAGCAGATCATAACGATATACCAGTGTGTACATCACAGCCGCCATGACGAATGCGGTAAGCACATCAAATACGGAATGCTGTTTGATGAACATGGTTGCCATAATAATGGAGACAGCCAGGATCAGGGAACCGATGCGGATGCCCTTTTTCTTCTCAAAGCATTTGCTGCGGATAATGGCAAAGTGTGCACCCAGAGAATTATATACATGAATGCTGGGCCACAGGTTGGTAGGAGTGTCTGTCCGATACAGAGCGGCTACCATACGGGTGAAGATATTGTCTCTCGGCATAACAGCGGGACGAAGGTGCTGTCCGTTGGGCCACAGGGTGGATACGATCAGGAAAATCGTCATGCCCGTGAAGAGGAAGATACAGGTGCGGTAATAATCCTCTTTGTTCTTGAAAAAGAAATAAATGACCACAGCCGATACATAGGCAAACCACAAAAAGTAAGGGATGACGAACACTTCACAAAAAGGAATATAATCATCCGCCGCCATATGTATGATCCGGTAATGTCCGGTAGTATTTTTCTCCAGCCAGGCGAACCAGGCCATGTAAATAATGCCATATATAATAAGAGGAATGGCATGTTTATATTTCAAATAGAAGATCCGTAATTTTTCCATAAAAACCTCATTTCTCTAAAAACCTATGTTCTAAAATCAATTTTAGTATAGCTATCGGAACAAAAAAATCAAGGCTTTTTTGGAATACTTAAGCATTCTTAAGAAAATCTTTAGAGTGTGTTAAATCTGTTTAAGGTGTGATCATCCGGATGGCACCGGGGAGACATTCCACCCGGAAACCGCGGCTCTTTCTTGTCACTTCTCCGTCTGTATGCACCCACAGAGGAGCGGAAGCTGTTATGGACATCTGTGTGGCGGTATGGGCATTGATGCCTTTGACAAAATAATGTTTGCCGAAAAAGGCAGTGGGCAGGGCCAGCAGAACCAATCCCTTGGAAATATTGCCTACGGAACAGAGATCCAATACCCCGTCATGATCGACAGCGGGAGGGCAGAACATGAAACCGCCGCCCTCGTAACGGTGACTCATACAGGTCACGAACAGAAAACGGGGGAGTTCTACGGATTCCTTTTTGTCATGTACCTTGTCCTCCAGTGTCAGCGTGCAGGAGACCTTGCGGGCAGTGATCAGCTGTTTTAAGGCGATACCCAGATAGGTCAGCTTTCCTAAGCCGATCCGGTTCATGGTATCCTTGATCCGGGAACTCATGGCTTCCGCACAGACAGCGGCATCAAAGCCGATCCCGCAGCTGACGGCAAAAAGCCTGGATTCTTCCGGCTGGTCTTCGTCCAGATAGGTCAGTCTCCCCAGATCCATGGCTCTGGGAGTATTATTATGAAGGATCAGATTGAGAGCAGCCTTTGGATCCTTGGAAATTCCCAGATCTCGGGCCAGATCATTGCTGGAGCCGGTGGGAATGTAGCCGAGGATGACTTTGGAAGGATCTGCAATGCCCTGAAGGGCCTCGTTTATCGTGCCGTCACCCCCCAGAACGATGAGCGTTAAGTCAGGCTCTGCAGCATGCTCTGCGGTGATCTGTGCGGCCAGCTGTCGGACTTCTCCGGCTTTCCCGGAAAAATAGGTCTGATATTCGGTATTGCCTGCTTTCAGAGCCGGCTCCACCTGTTCGGCCCAGATCTTTGCCCCTCTTCCGGAGCGGGAGGCGGGATTGATAATAATATGATACATGAGGATTCCTCATCTTTCGTAAAGTTGTAACTATTCAGAGCCGGGAAAATTTGCATAAATTTGCGAATCATGCTTGCATGAATGAGCATAATTTTGAAAATTTTTATGGCGAATGAGGCTCTGAATAGTTATGTTAAAGTTTATTCTAACACACCAGGGGGCTTCTGCCAACATTGTTCATTTTCCATCTTTGCAATTAAAAGGTTCTATGCTATACTAAACCATAAGTTTAGCGAATTAACGTAACATAAGGAGGAATGAGGCATGTATTCATTGGATGAAGTAAAAAAAGTAGATCCCGAAGTGGCACAGGCCATTATTGACGAGGAGAATCGTCAGAACAGTCACATCGAGCTGATCGCATCTGAAAACTGGGTAAGTAAGGCTGTTATGGCAGCTATGGGAAGTCCACTGACCAATAAATATGCGGAAGGATATCCCGGCAAGAGATATTACGGTGGTTGTGAGTGCGTGGATGTCATCGAGAATCTGGCGATCGAACGTGCCAAGAAGCTGTTTGGATGTGATTATGCCAATGTACAGCCCCATTCCGGAGCACAGGCAAATATGGCAGTGCAGTTCGCTGTGCTGAAGCCCGGCGATACCATTATGGGTATGAATCTGGATCACGGCGGACATCTGACCCATGGTTCACCCGTCAATATGTCCGGTAAATATTTCCATGTAGTACCTTACGGCGTGGATGACAACGGTTTCCTGGATTATGACAGAATGAGAGAGCTGGCCCTGGAATGCAGACCCAAGATGATCATTGCAGGTGCTTCTGCATATGCACGTACCATTGATTTCAAAAAGTTCCGTGAAGTAGCGGATGAAGTCGGTGCGGTACTGATGGTAGATATGGCACATATCGCAGGCCTTGTGGCAGCAGGCCTTCATCCCAGTCCCATTCCCTATGCGGATGTAGTGACCACCACCACCCACAAGACACTGCGCGGACCCAGAGGCGGTATGATCCTCTGCAACAAGGAAGCCAACGAGAAATTCAATTTTAATAAAGCTATTTTCCCCGGCATTCAGGGCGGCCCGCTGATGCATGTCATCGCAGCCAAGGCTGTCTGCTTCGAGGAAGCATTAAGCGACGACTTTAAGGTATATCAGAAGAACATTGTGGACAACGCACAGGCATTGTGCAAGGGCCTGATGAGCCGTGACATTAAGATTGTCTCCGGCGGTACCGACAATCATCTGATGCTGGTAGACCTGACCCCTTACGGTCTGACCGGTAAGGCAGTGGAGAAGCTGTTGGATGCAGCTCACATCACCGCCAACAAGAACACCATCCCCAACGATCCCCAGTCTCCGTTCGTGACCAGTGGTATCCGCCTGGGAACCCCTGCGGTAACTTCCAGAGGTCTGAACACCGAGGATATGGATCAGGTGGCAGAGGCCATTGCCATGGTCATCAAGGGCGGCGAGGAACAGGTTCCCGCAGCCAGAGCCATCGTTCAGAAATTAACAGATAAATATCCTCTGATCTAGGCAGAAGCTGTTTGCAAAGGTCAGCCCGTACATGCAAATGTGCAGGCTGGCCTTTATTTATGTTGGAGTTGAGTTTATACAGGCGTCGTGTTAAAATGTTGGACGGAATACAAAAGAACAGCAGATAGAGGGAACAGATGAAAAAAGAGAAATGGAAAACCTTTGTGACGGACAGGTGGAAGGTGGCAGCGCCGGGACTGCTGGCAGCTTTTGCTGTCTGTTTTATTTTTTTTATTTATGCACCGTTGGAATTGTATGTTACGAACCAGACAGAATTCTGGTTTGATTTTTATAAGATATTAAAAGCGGTTCTGCAGAATTTTGCACTTTTTTTTGGACTGAATGTGTTGGGAATCCTTTTGGCAGCCTGTATCTCCAAAGTTTTTTGCCGGTTCGTTACGGCAGCGGAACTGGTGGTTTTGCTTACTTTATATGTGCAGGGCAATTTCCTGGTGAATCATATGCCGCCTTTCGACGGCACGGAAATCGTATGGGAGGACTACCGGGGAGAAAATATAAAGACAGCGATAGTGTGTATTCTCATAGCGGCAGCGGTCGTGACCGTGGCAAAGCTGCTTGGTGCAAAGAGATTTCAGGGAATCTGTATGGCTGTGAGTGCGGGACTTTCGGGAATCCTCATGATAACGCTTGTGACGATGACTGTGACCACAGGGGCTTACCGGGAGAGAACCACTTATTATGCACTGGAGAACGGACAGTACCGTCTGTCACAGGATCAGAATTTCCTGGTATTGCTGTTGGATGCGGTGGATGCGAAGACTTTTGAAGAAGTGATGGATTCGGATCCGGCCTATACAGAGACATTTGCTGATTTTACTTATTATCCGGATATGGTGGGAGCATATCCCTGGACGGCGTTTTCTGTTCCGTATATCTTATCGGGCAAATGGTATGAAGGAGAAGAATATTATCTGGATTACGCGGCGGCAGCTGTGGATGAATCAGGATTGTTCCGGGAACTGTCTGAGAGGGATTATGACATCGCATTGTATGAGTCTGATCCGTGGGTGACTTCGTATACCTATCAGTTTTCCAATATGGTGGAACTGCAGCATGAGGCGTATGTCTGGAAGTATTTCAGGCGGGCAATCTGCAAGCTGGGCGGCATCCGCTACGCACCGTTTTTCCTAAAGGAATACTGTTATCGGGCCATTGTACAGACGCAGGGGCAGCACAATGCCTTTGTGGACGAGAGCAATCCTCTGTATACCTGGGATCTCAAAGAATTTGCCACACATATGCAGGAAGAAGAGGTGACGTATCAGGAGGGAAAGTGTTTCCGGTATTATCATTTGCAGGGAGGGCATGTTCCTTTCCTGTATGATGCGGATCTGAATGCGGTAGGAGATTCTTCGTATACGGAGACGCTGGAGGCCAATATCAGGGTGATCGGTCAGTTTCTTGATAAGCTGAAACAGTCAGATCTGTATGACAATTCGGTTATTATCGTTATGGCAGATCATGGCTTTGATCCTCAGAATGAGGTCTCGGCATATGACAGACAGAATCCTCTGTTCCTGGTAAAAGGTGTGGGAGAGAGCCATCCGTTACAGACATCGCTTGTTCCTGCAGCTTACGAGGATCTTCAGGATGCATATGTGAGACTGATGGACGGAGCGGCGGGAGATGCGATTTTCCCATATCAGGAGGGAGAAAAGAGAGAACGCCGGTACATTTTTTATGAGAATACAGAACACGTCATGTATGAATGGTTACAGACGGGACCGGCATGGGATTTTAACGCATATCGGGAGACGGGGAACAAATATCCCCGCAAGAATTAGAGACAACCCCTGTTTTGAACTTTTTGGAATTTACAGCAAAAGGTTAAAAATGGGGGTTGTCTTTCATACTTTACTGTGCTAGAATATCCCTCAGTGAAAAACAAGTGTCCGCACTACAGATACGAACTGGAAGAAAGGATAACATATGGGAGAAACGACCAAGTATTTTGTGGTGAAGCAGAAGGCGATCCCCGAAGTACTGTTAAAGGTAGTGGAAGCAAAGCGGCTTCTGGAGTCAGAGAAGGTTCTGACCATACAGGAAGCGGTTGATGCGGTAGGTATCAGCCGCAGTTCTTTTTATAAGTACAAAGATGATATTTTTCCCTTTCATGACAATTCCCAGGGAACGACCATCACTCTTACCTTTCAGATGGATGATGAACCGGGGATATTGTCGGATGTGCTGAAGATCATCGCAGAGTACCGGGCCAATATCCTGACGATCCATCAGAGTATTCCCATCAACGGAATCGCTTCTCTGACATTGAGTATTCAGGTATTGCAGACCACAGGGGACATTTCCCGGATGATCGAGCAGCTGGAGGGACAGCCCAGTGTACATCATGTAAAAATACTGGCAAAAGAATAAAATTTTTCACACGCAAATTTGTGCCTGCGCAAGGTACTAAAGTACCTGAAAGTTTTCAGGCTATGAGAAAGGCAAGGGTTATGATATGATCAACGTTGCAGTATTAGGCTACGGCACCGTGGGCAGCGGTGTGGTGGAAGTTATCGAGAAAAACAAGGACATGGTGAACAAGAAGTCCGCACAGGAACTGAAGGTAAAATACATCCTGGATCTGAGAGATTTCCCCGGAGATCCTTACGAGGACAAAGTCATTCATGATTTCAATACGATCTTACATGACGACAGTGTGACCATTGTCTGTGAGACCATGGGCGGTGTCGGAGCCGCTTATCAGTTCACGAAGCAGGCTCTGGAACGGGGCAAGAGCGTCTGCACCTCCAACAAGGAGCTGGTAGCCAAGCACGGTCCCGAACTGCTGCAGATCGCCAGAGAACATAATTGCAACTATCTGTTCGAAGCCAGTGTGGGCGGCGGTATTCCCATTATCCGTCCGTTGAATTATTCCCTGACAGCAGAGAAGATCGAGGCTATCAACGGTATCTTAAACGGTACTACGAATTATATCTTAAGTAAAATGGAAAAAGAGGGTGCGGACTTTGCTGCGGTTCTGAAGGAAGCGCAGGACAAAGGCTATGCGGAGCGCAATCCGGAAGCGGATGTGGAAGGTTATGATGCCTGCCGTAAGATTGCAATTCTGTCTTCCCTGATGTTCAGTAAAAATGTGGATTCCGAGAAGGTTCCCACCGAAGGTATCACTAAGATCACAGCAGCGGATTTCGAATATGCCAATGCCACAGATCATACCATCAAGCTATTGGGCAGAAGCAGGGCCATTGATGATAATACCGCAGAGGTTATGGTAGCACCGTTTTTACTTTCCAAAGAACATCCGCTTGCCATGGTACATGGTGTATTCAATGCTGTATTTGTCACCGGCAACATGCTGGGAGATTCCATGTATTACGGACGGGGCGCAGGTAAGCTTCCCACCGCCAGCGCGGTAGTATCGGATGTCATCGACTGTGCAAGACATCAGGGCAAGGTGATCATGTGCTTCTGGGACAAAGAGGAAGTAAAGCTGGCAGACATCGGCGAGGCCGGGAGAAGTTTCTTCATCCGGGCAAAGGCCGGAGCGGAAGATGCGGTTACAGCAGCGTTCCCCGGAGGCCGGGTGGTACATCTTAAGGACCGGAAGGAAGACTTCGGATACTTCACACAGAGTATGAAGGAAAAAGATTTTCAGGCAAAATACGAGGCACTGGGCGAGCACATGCTCGGCAGGATCCGTCTGGTATAAAAAGGATATACTATTATTAGATAGAGTTGAGGAGAAAATGTTATGTCAAAAGTAGTGAAATTCGGTGGAAGTTCTCTGGCGAGCGCAGAGCAGTTCAAAAAAGTAGGAAACATCATCCGGGCAGATAAGGAGAGAAAATATGTGGTACCTTCCGCACCGGGGAAAAGATTTTCCGATGACACCAAGGTAACGGATATGTTGTATGCCTGCTATGATCTGGCAGATCAGGGCAAGAGCTTCAAGGCAGAGCTGGATGCTATCAAAGCCCGTTATCAGGAGATCATCGACGGACTGCAGCTGGATCTGGATCTTGTCGATGAGTTCAAGACTATTGAGAAGAATTTTAAGGCAAAGGCCGGCAGCAATTACGCGGCTTCCCGTGGTGAATATCTGAACGGTATTATCATGGCAAATTATCTGGGCTATGATTTCATTGATGCGGCAACCGTCATCTTCTTCGATGAGAACGGCGAATTTGACGCAGCAAAGACCAATGAAGTACTGCGTGCCAGACTGGCAGAGAGCAAGGAAGCAGTTGTACCCGGCTTCTACGGTGCCATGCCCGACGGAACGGTGAAGACTTTCTCCAGAGGCGGTTCCGACATCACCGGTTCCATCGTGGCCAAGGCTGCCAAAGCGGATGTCTATGAGAACTGGACCGATGTATCCGGTTTCCTGATTGCGGATCCCCGCATCATTGATCATCCCGAGGCTATTGAGACTATCACCTATCGTGAACTTCGCGAGCTGGCCTATATGGGTGCTACCGTTCTTCATGAGGATGCCATTTTCCCGGTACGTCAGGAAGGTATCCCTATCAATATCCGCAATACAAACGCTCCCGAGGACAATGGTACCTGGATCGTGGGAAGCACCTGTCAGAAGTCCAAATACGTGATCACCGGTATCGCCGGCAAGAAGGGCTTCTGCTCCGTCAATATTGAAAAAGATATGATGAACTCCGAGATCGGTTTCGGCAGAAAGGTATTGCAGGCATTTGAAGAAAATGGTATTTCTTTCGAGCATGTTCCCTCCGGCATTGATACCATGACGGTATTCGTACATCAGGATGAGTTCATGCACAAGGAACAGAAGGTAGTGGCAGGCATCCACAGACTGGCCAATCCCGACGCCATTGACATCGAATCCGACCTGGCATTGATCGCTGTCGTAGGCCGTGGCATGAAGTCCACCCGCGGCACTGCAGGCAGAATCTTCTCCGCACTGGCACACAAAAATATCAATGTCAAGATGATCGACCAGGGATCTTCCGAGCTGAACATCATCATCGGTGTGGCAAATGAAGATTTTGAGACTGCAATTCAGGCAATCTATGATATCTTTGTGATCACAAGATTATAAGTTTATCAGATATAAAAAGACAGGTCAGTTCGACCTGTCTTTTTATGGTTCCGGATATTGGATCATATCCAGTATCGGAGTTCGTATAATATATTGGTAGGCCTCAAAAATTTTCTCCGCAGGGACTTCTTTCGGAGAGGAGAGCCATAACTTTAGAATTTCAATTAATAAGAGGGCATTATAATGTGCCAGTGACTGCGGTGTGATAAGTTCGCAGGGCATTTTCCTCATAGGATGTCTGGACAGAATCCGGAAAAAGGTCTGTTCACAGTAGTGTGAAAAAAATTCTCCGAAGCAATTCTGGCCTGTGGTTTCAAAAAGTCGATGATAGTATTCCTTATTTTTTTCAAAACAGATAAACATCAGCTTGATGGCTTCCTGTTCCATATCGTTTTCAATCATGACTTCGACTTTGCTGCCGATGTCCTGGTCGAACAGAAACTCAATCACTTCGTATTTATCCTGAAAATAGTTATAGAAAGTAGGGCGGATCACATGTGCACCATCCGTGATCATTTTGATGGAAATCTTCTGAAAAGGCATGGTAAGCACAAGAGAACGAAAACTGTCTGCCAATAATTCTTTTGTCTTCATCACAGGACTCCTTTTCCTATAAAAGAACCGGGATAGAAATATTATAACCAAAAAACTTTCTTTTCTCAACTTCAAACGACACTTTTGCCAAAATGTCGCGGAATATTTACAGTTATCGAAAAAATGTAAGAGCAGGAAAAACGCTGTGCAAGGGTTGTATCTTACCATATGCCGGAAAATTGTTTAAAGTAAAAAATGAAAAGAGATAAAAACATTATAACGGGAGAAAGGGGTTGCATGGATGGCATGGTATGAAATTTTCATTGTATCGGTGGGACTATCCCTGGATGTCTTTACCTATGCATTATACAAAGGCGCTATGCTTTCCAGACTGGACAAAAAGCAGATCCTGAAAATGATCCTGCTGTTCACAGGATGGCAGAGCGGTGCAATGCTTTTAGGAAGCCTGATTTCGGAACTTCCGTACATTGCAATGAACTATCAGCGGACAGAAAGACTGTTCAGGGCGGCATCGGCAGTTATTTTTTTCCTGATCGGGATATGGCTGATCGTCCGGGCACTACATATGCGGGACCCGCTGGAACGAAGGGAAGATGCCTTCGCCTGGAGACAGCTATGCATTTGGGCCATGCTTACCAGTGTGGACAGTTTTCTGACGGGAATTGGCATGGGCTTTTTAGACACCAGAGTAACGGTGCAGATCATTCAGCTGGCAATTATGGCTGCGCTGGCGGTCATCGCCGGCATCTATGCGGGATATCGGATCGGGTGTCATGGAAGAAACCGTGTACTGATCAGTGGAGCGCTGATCTTCCTGCTTGCCGGCGTGGATGTATTGTTTCGATATTACATCTGAAATACCGTGATTCATAGAATAAATAGACAAAAGTGAGGTAAATCGTATGGCAGACGCAAAACACAAAGTTGAGAGAGCTGCATTTGGCGCAGCAATCGACGGAATTCTGAAGTATGTGAATAAGGACGAAACAGACAGAGAAAAGGCATTCTTAAAGCTGGTAGATCTGTCGGAAAAATTTATGGGAGATACCTTCCGCAAGGAAAGCTATGATGCGGCAAGACGTATGATCCAGGATCCGGACAGCAAATGGATGCAGTATGTGAACCGGATCTTAAACGAAGTGGATCCCCATGTCATCAAAATGTCCGCACTGGACTATGGTTTTGAGGCGGCGCTCTGCGGTAAAAAAGAGATTAACGAGATGCGTGTGAAACATCAGTGCAATATCCCCTGGCTGATCCTGATGGATCCCACCAGTGCCTGCAACCTGCATTGTACCGGCTGCTGGGCGGCAGAGTACGGCAATCGTCTGAACTTAAGCTTTGAAGATATGGATCGCATCGTTACCCAGGGTAAGGAACTTGGTATCTATCTGTATTTCTTCACCGGTGGCGAACCTCTGGTCAGAAAGGATGACATCATCCGTCTGTGCGAGAAACACGATGACTGTGGCTTCCATGCATTTACCAACGGCACGCTGATCGATGAGAAATTCTGCCAGGAGATGAAGCGGGTAGGCAACTTCTCCGTAGCTATCAGTCTGGAAGGCTTCGACGAAGTGAACGACTTACGCCGCGGCAAGGGCGTGTTTGATAAAGTAATGCATGCCATGGATCTGATGAAGCAGTACGGTCTGATCTTCGGAACTTCCATCTGCTATACCAGCAAGAACTATAAAGTAGTCACCAGTGATGAATTCCTGGATATGATCATTGAAAAAGGTGCCAGATTCAGCTGGTATTTCCATTATATGCCCGTAGGCAATGATGCATCTACCGAATTGCTCTTAGATCCGGACCAGAGAGAATATATGTATCACCGTATTCGTGAAATCCGTGCCATGAAGGGCGGAAAACCTATCTTTGCCTTCGATTTCCAGAACGATGGAGAATATGTGGGCGGATGTATCGCAGGCGGCAGAAACTACTGCCATATCAATCCAAACGGCGATGTGGAGCCCTGTGTATTCATCCATTATTCCGGTGCCAATATCAAGGAAGTAGATCTGCTGACTGCGTTGAAGCAGCCACTGTTTATGGCATACCGTGCGAACCAGCCTTTCAACTGCAATCACTTAAAGCCCTGCCCGATGCTGGAAAATCCGGAAATCTTACAGCGTATGGTGCATGAGACCGGAGCACATTCCACTGATTTACAGTCACCGGAGTCTGTGGAGCATCTGTGCGGAAAGTGCGCAGAATACGCGAAAAACTGGGATGAACGGGCCCAGAAACTGTGGAATAAATAATAGTTCTTTTACAAAAGTTTATACTTAGTTAATTGCTTTTTGCCTTTCGGCATACCATAATGTAGGTAACATTCAGAGGAGACTTCGCGAAGGAGACTCTGAAAGATTTGGATAATGTGTCCCCTGTATGGTGGCGGACGAAAGGTGGTACTTCATGAAAGAGAAGTTACAGCGTTTCATGTGGGGGCGTTATGGCAACGACCGCTTCAATCAGTTTTTGATGATTGTGGCTCTGGTCTGCCTGGCGCTCTCTTTTTTTGGTCTGAGAATATTTTATGTGCTGGCTCTGGCCCTGTTAGTCTATGCGTATTACCGGATGTTTTCTAAAGATCTGAGTAAGAGGAGTGCCGAGAACCAGTGGTATCTGAAGAAAGAAATGAAGGTTCGCGGATGGTGGCAGCGAAAGAAAAAGGCTATTGCCGGTCGTAAGGAGTACAAGATCTATAAATGCCCGAAATGCGGACAGAAGATTCGGGTACCCAGACATAAGGGGAAGATCGCAATCCGGTGCAGAAAATGCGGTGAAGAATTTATCCGCAAGACCTGACGGGAAAATCCTGTGGCAGGATCACGGGAAATGAAAATTGGAATACAGAAATATAGGAAAGGGTGGTGAGCCAGATGTTCGGATATATTGTGATCAATCAGTCGGAAATGAAATTTAAGGAGTATGATGTTTATCGATCCTATTATTGCGGATTGTGTCAGAGCCTGAAGGAACGTTACGGTGTCCTGGGGCAGCTTTCTCTGAATTACGATATGACTTTTATCCTGATGCTGCTCACCAGCTTATATGAACCGGAGGAGCAGGAGGCCCAGTGCAGATGTGTGGCCCATCCTTTGGAAAAACATCCCACAAGAAGAAATCTGTTTACGGATTATGTGGCAGATATGACGGTACTTTTTTCCTGCTATAAAGCGGAGGACGACTGGGAGGACGAGCATAGTCTGAAGGGACTGGTGTACAGTTATCTGTTGGGAAGAAAATTCCGTAAAAAACCGTTATTATATCAGGAAAAAGTAAGAAATATCTCACTGGCCATGCAGGATTTTGCGGATGCGGAAAAGCAGGGCAATGCGGATATTGATACCATGGCGGGATTGTTTGGCAGAGTCATGGCACAGATTGTATCCTGTCGTGAGGATGAGTGGAAGGACAATCTGGAGAGACTTGGATTTTTCCTGGGAAAATTCATTTATCTGTTGGATGCCTATGAGGATATCGAGCAGGACCTCAAAAAAGGAACCTATAATCCGTTAAAGAAACGGTATGAGGAACCGGGCTTTGAGGAGGAATGCCGGCAGATCCTGACCATGATGATGTCGGAGTGCTGTAAGGAGTTCGAACAGCTTCCTATTTTACAGAATGTGGATATTCTGCGGAATATTCTGTATTCCGGTGTATGGTGCCGTTATGAGATCGTGCGGAAGAAACGGATGAAAGACAGTGCAAAAGAGGTAACGGGAAATGACTTATGATCCATACAGTGTTCTGGGAGTGAGCAGAGATGCCTCCGAGGAGGAAATAAAAAAAGCATATAAGGCACTGAGCCGGAAATACCATCCCGATGCCAATATCAACAATCCCAATAGGGATCAGGCGGAAGAAAAGTTCAAGGAGATCCAGGCAGCCTACCAGCAGATCATGAAGGAGCGGACCGAAGGCTACAGTTACGGTGGCGGATATGGCAGGCAGAGCTATGGTGGTAGCGGAAGCGGCTACGGTGGAAGCCAGGGATATGGCGGCTACGGTCAGGGATTTGGAGACTTCTGGCAGCAGGCAGGCTGGCAACAGCAGACTTCTGGCTATGAAGAAGAGCCCAGACTGCGGGCAGCCGGTAATTATCTCAGAAACGGCTATTACAGAGAGGCCAGAAATACGTTGGACGGCATGGGAGAACATGAGAAGACGGCCAGATGGTATTACTACAGTGCCATGGCACACATGGGCCTTGGAAATAATGTAGCAGCGCTGGAACATGCAAACAAGGCGGTGGCGCTGGATCCCCAGAATATGGAATACCAGATGCTCCTGCAGAGACTACAGAGCGGGGGACAGTGGTATGAGAGCAGACAGGCAGCCTATGGCTATCCCCATGTGGGTGGCAACGACCTGTGCCTGAAAATTTGTCTGGCCAATCTGTTCTGCAACCTTTGCTGTGGCGGTGGCGGTTTATGCTTCGGCGGTTATGGTGGAAGAGGAATGTTTTAAAAAAGATACTTGCTTTTTCCATGTATCCTCACTATAATATTAGATACAAGATGTAGATACGAAATTGCTTGAAAAACACAAAATCTAGTGAGACACTATGATTTGCAGAAAAAGTCGTGTCGGGAACTTGCTTCCGATGCGGCTTTTCTTTCGGCTTATGCAGGAATTCGTATCTTATGGGAATGATATAAAGTGAGGGAAACAGCAATGAAGATTCAGAAGAGAGACGGCAGAGTAGTGCCTTATGAAGAGGAGAAGATCCGGGAAGCAATCCATAAGGCCAACAATGAAGTGGAGGAGCGGTATCGTGCCAGTGAGGGACTGATCGAGGAGATTCTGGAGGATGTACAGCAGGAGGGCAGACAGACCCAGACCGTGGAGCATATCCAGGATATGATCGAAGAGCATCTGGTAGAGCACAATAAATATACTCTGGCAAAGAAGTATATTGTATACCGTTACCAGAGAAGTCTGCTCAGAAAGTCCAATACTACGGATGAATCTATTTTAAAACTGATCCGGAATGAGAATAAGGAGCTGGCGGAGGAAAATTCCAACAAGAATACCCGTCTGGCTTCCACTCAGAGAGACTATATTGCGGGCGAAGTGTCCCGTGACGTTACCAGACGTCTGCTTTTGCCGGAGCATATTGCCATGGCGCACGACAACGGTGTGCTGCATTTCCATGATGCGGATTATTTCATCCAGCCGATCTTCAACTGTTGTCTGATCAATATCAAGGACATGCTGGACAACGGCACTTCCATCAACGGCAAGATGATCGAGTCTCCCAAGAGCTTTCAGGTGGCATGTACCGTGACCACCCAGATCATTGCGGCAGTGGCCAGCAACCAGTACGGCGGCCAGAGCGTCAATATCAAGCATCTGGGGAAATATCTGCGTAAGAGTAAGGAAAAATTTGCAAAACAGCTGGAGGAAGAATTCGGGGATACCCTGGATCAGGCAGCCAAGGACAAGATCGTGCAGATGCGCCTGCATGACGAACTGAAATCCGGTGTGCAGACCATCCAGTATCAGATCAATACTCTGATGACCACCAACGGACAGTCTCCTTTTGTCACACTTTTCCTGCATATCGATGAGAATGACGAATATGTGGAAGAGACCGTGCAGATCATCATGGAGATTCTGCGTCAGCGGATCGAGGGGACCAAGAATGAGAAGGGCGTCTATGTGACTCCTGCTTTCCCGAAGCTGGTCTATGTATTGGATGAAAACAACTGCTTAAAGGGCGGAAAATATGACTATGTGACCAAACTGGCCGCACAGTGCTCTGCCAAGAGAATGTATCCCGACTATATCTCCGCGAAGAAGATGCGCGAGAATTACGAGGGAAATGTATTTTCCTGCATGGGCTGTCGTTCTTTTCTGTCTCCCTGGAAGGATGAAAACGGAGAGTACAAGTGGGAAGGACGCTTCAATCAGGGCGTTGTCAGCATCAATCTTCCGCAGATCGGTATTCTGGCAAAAGGAAATGAAGAGAAATTCTGGAAACTGCTGGACGAGCGTCTGGAACTGTGTTATGAAGCATTGATGTGCCGTCACAAGGCACTGGAAGGTGTGGTATCCGATGTGAGCCCCATCCACTGGCAATACGGAGCCATCGCCCGTCTGAAGAAGGGCGAGACCATCGACAAATACTTGCACAATGGTTATTCCACCATGTCTCTGGGATATATCGGACTGTATGAGACTACGTATCTGATGAAAGGATGCAGCCAGACCGTGGAACCCGGCAAGGAATTCGCCCTGCGTGTCATGGATTATATGAAGGAACGCTGCGCAAAATGGAAAGAGGAGACCGGTATTGCATTCAGCCTCTACGGAACTCCTGCTGAGACACTGTGTTATCGTTTCGCAAGGATCGACCGGGAAAAATACGGTGATATTTCCAATGTCACCGATAAGGGATATTACACAAATTCCTATCATGTGGATGTCCGGGAGAAGATCGACGCTTTCACCAAGTTCAAGATCGAGAGTGAGTTCCAGAATAAGTCGTTGGGCGGAGCTATCTCTTACGTGGAAGTACCGAACCTGACCAATAATGTGGAAGCCATCGAGGAAGTCATCCGTTTTATTTACGATAATATCCAGTACGGTGAGTTCAACACCAAATCCGATTATTGCCACGTCTGTGGCTATGATGGTGAGATCATGATCAATGATAATATGGAATGGGAGTGCCCTCAGTGTCACAACAAGGATCATGCGAAAATGAATGTCACCAGAAGAACCTGCGGTTATCTGGGAGAGAACTTCTGGAATGCCGGCAAGACCAAGGAGATCAAGGCAAGAGTTCTTCATCTGTAATATGCAGATAGTAAAAGGGAAGGAAATGTCCTATGAATTATGCGACGATCAAGAAAACGGACGTGGCAAACGGTCCCGGCGTGAGAGTATCGCTGTTTGTCAGCGGTTGTACCCATCATTGCAAGGGATGCTTTAACAGTGTGGCCTGGGATTTTCAGTACGGACAGGCTTACACGCTGGAAACAGAACAGGAGATTTTACAGGCACTGGCCCCGGACTATATCCGGGGCTTAAGCTTGCTGGGCGGCGAACCTATGGAACCGCAGAACCGTGCAACGGTGCTTTCTCTGGTAAAGAAAGTAAGGGAAATTTATCCCCGGAAGACGATCTGGTGCTATACCGGCTATGATTTTGATAAGGATCTTCTGGCCTGGATGGAAGCGGGAGATCCGGTGATCACGAAACTTTTACCGCTTCTGGATGTTATCGTGGACGGAGAATACAAGGAAGAGTGCCGTAATTTACGTCTACCTTTTCGCGGATCAGAGAATCAGAGGATTTTGGACGTACCATTGTCTTTAAAGGAAAAATGTGGTATAATTTTACATACATAAGAGGATTCGGGTCGAAAAAGGGATATCGGTTCGAAAATAAAAACAAAAGTGTGAGGGAGTAATACAAGTATGGAGAGCTTTCTGGATATGACATTAGATAGAAATCTCTACATCGGTGTTCCGGTGGGAGCCTTTTTGTGCTCCCTTTTTCTGTTATTCTGCTTTTTCAATACCATGAAGAGCCGGACAGTCCGTAGTCTGAGGGCAGTGCTGACTTCCTGCCTGGTGTGGACCGGTGGGGCGATTCTCATGCGGCTACAGGTATTTCCGGGAATTCGTTTCTGGCATAATTTTGCACTGTTTGGTCTGCTGGTGATTCCAGTGTTTATGTATGCATTTCTATTTGCTTTTCTGGAAATTACGGAGCATGATGCGCTGATCTATATCTATGGAGTCCTGACGACAGCTCTGGTTCTGGGCAATGCCTGGAGTGGTGCGATCCTGCCGGCACCGGAAGTGATGACCCGTGCCGATGGAACTTATGTCTATATGTATCATGCAACATCCGGAATCTGGGTGTTGACGGTATGGGAGGTCTCGGTATTGGTCTATGCCACTTATCTGGCTCATTGCAAGATCGGTGGAGACCTACAGCTGCGTAAAAAACTACAGCCGCTGTTGCTGGGAACCCTGTTTGTTTTGATGGGAAATCTGCTCTGCCTGATTCCGGGAAGCGTCTTTCCGTATGATATGCTGGGCGGCGTTGGTATGGCGGTGTGCATGGTCTATATCATGTACAAGCAGTATCTGTTTGATTTTTCCTATCGTGTAACGGTAGGTGCAGTATATTTTCTGGCAGTTGTGGTGGCATCCCTGCCGTTGGTCATCCTGTCTCATAATCTGGAAAATGTGCTGGGAAGTCTGGAGCGGGCGGTAACGCAGAAACTGCTGATCTATATCATTCTGCAATGTGCCTGGACGGTGCTGGTGGTAGCTTTTGCCAGAAAGCGTCTGGAGGATATCCTGAACCAGAAGCTGAAGCATATGCTGGAGGGACTGCGGAAATTCCAGGACAGAGCGGCATCCATTTTAAACCGTAAGGAATTGTTTGCCAATATGCATGACATTCTGGATGATGCAATTCCGGGCTGGGAATCCAGAATCTTTGAGAAGAATATAAATGATGACGGTTACCATGAGGTGGTACAGAGCGGACATATCCCGCTGGGCGAAGATGAGGTGGAGAGAGTCTGTGGCATCGTAGAGCAGGAAGAGACAAAAGAGACACCGGAGATCGCCCTGTTAAAATATGATAATATGGTCTGTGGATTTGTATATATGGAGCGTCTGCGGGAGAGTAAGCTCAATTACCGCGAGGCGGACTGCATCCGGCAGATGGCAAATATTGCTTCCGGCAGTCTGAAAAACATTGATGCTTATGAAAAGGTATATCAGGTATCCATTCATGACGAACTGACCGGCCTGTATAACCGCAGCTATTGTGGAGTGTATCTGCGCCGCGATGGTGCCTTGGGAGAAGAACGGGGCTTTTTATACATGGACATGGATAATTTTAAGTTATACAATGACCTGTACGGAGAACAGACCGGCGACCGGATTCTGCAATGGTGCGCGAAGAGATTTTTGGATAATGTGGAGAACGGAGAGGTATTCCGGGTAGGATCCAATGAGTTTCTGGTCTCTGTGCCGGAGACCGGCAGGGAACCACTGGTGGCACTGGCGGAGAAACTGACCCGGGCAGTACAGGAGAATGCTACAAATAAACCACAGGTCATGCAGCCCATTACATTCAGCGTTGGTGTGGCATGGTATCCCGGTCTGGCAGCGGATGCGCTGGAATTGTTCCAGCAGTCCAAGCGGGCGGCCTTTTATGCGAAGCGTAATGGTAAGGACCGGATCCAGGTATATGAAGGCGGTATCAATGAGGAGAGCCAGGATAAGGAGACCGGTTACGAGCAGGTGGCGCCTACGGTGTATGCACTGGTGGCGGCTATTGATGCGAAGGATTCCTTTACTTTCCAGCACTCCACCAATGTATCCCAGTATGCGGTATTGCTGGCCCAGAAGCTGGGCTTGTCCAGAAACGATATCCAGACCGTAAAGGTGGCAGGCCTTTTGCATGATATCGGTAAGATCGGTATCCCGGAGAGCATCCTGAAAAAGGCTGGAAAGCTTACGAATGAAGAATATGAGATCATGAAGAGCCATGTGGAGAAATCCATCGAAATGATCCACTATCTGCCGAATATGAACTATGTGATCCCCGCAGTCGTTTCCCATCACGAGAGATATGACGGCAAGGGTTATCCCAGAGGAATCAAGGGAGAAGAGATTCCGTTTCTTGGCAGGATCCTGGCGGTGTGCGACAGCTTTGATGCCATGATCTCCAAGAGAGCATATAAGGAGCCCCTGAGTGTGGAATACGCTATGGGGGAACTGGAGAAAAATAAAGGAACCCAGTTTGATCCGGAGGTGGCAGATGCTTTTATTGAACTGATCAAAGAAGGAAAAGTTCCCCTGTAGGAACTGATAGCAAAAAAAGAGGCACCCACGGGTGCCTCTTTTCAAAAGGGGAGGATTAAGTATTATCGTATCTTTCGTAAGATCAAAGGAGGGGATCCGATGATAGTAGTAGTCTGTCCCGGATTTGTGGGTTTATACATCCCCGATTGATATTTTTTTGTTGTTTTTGAGGACGAGTTGTTATATACTATGATTAATAATTCTGCCAATAGGTGAACTGCCTGACTGCTTGCAGGCAAGGCAGTTCACCTATTGAGTGGATATACAGACATGAGCATGGAGGACGCCAGTCCGAAATGCGAATGGATGTGACGATTTCGAGAGCCCGAAGGGCGGAGAAATCGTATTATTAAATATTTAATTATTATGTAAGGATGGTATTACAATTATGAATTTAATGGAACAGTGGAGATCAGTAGCATATAATGAGGCAACCGGCAAAGAGAAGCTGCAGCAACTCTGGGCAGCTTATTTCCAGGAGGAGAAGGAAATCTACGCACAGCTTCTGAAGAATCCCGATGAAGTAGTAAAGGGTACCGTGAAGGAACTGGCTGACAAGTTCAAAGTATCTCTGATGACCATGACCGGATTCCTGGATGGCATCAACGACAGCCTGGTAGAGCAGAACCCTATTGATGATCTGGAAGAGGATACTCAGGTAAACTTAGGCTTCGATAAGGCTCTTCTGTACAAGAACATGGTAGCAGCAGAAGCCGACTGGCTGTACAATCTGGAAGAGTGGAACGATATCTTTGACGAAGAGACCCGTAAGGAACTCTACAAAGAGCAGAAGTCTTCCACTACCATTGTGAAGGAGCAGAAGGTTTATCCCAATGATCCCTGTCCCTGCGGAAGCGGCAAGAAGTACAAGAAGTGCTGCGGCAGAAAGTAAATTGAACATAAAGGGGGTTTTCCGCAGGTTTGCAGAGAGCCCCTTTTTCGTTTTCCCTGAGTTTAACATTGTTTTACAGGAAAGGAAGGGTTACATATGAAAATGCTGAAAGAATTGAAATGGGAAGCAATTCTTACCGGTGTGCTGTATATTCTCTTAGGAATCGTGGCACTGGTGATCCCGGAGACCATGCAGAAGACACTGGGGTATCTGATCGGTATCGTATTGATCGTGGCAGGACTGGTATCTATTATCTGCTATCTGCTCAGGGATGCCAGAGAGAACTATTATCACAATGAGTTTGTATTCGGTATTCTCGGAATCGTGTTGGGAGCAGTAGTCCTGTACAAGGTAGAGATCGTCATCTCCCTGATTCCCTTTATTCTGGGAGTACTGGTTCTGTGTAGCGGATGCAGCAAACTGCAGGATGCCATTGACCTGAAAAGACTGGATTACGGCAGCTGGCTGGGACTTCTTATTGTGGCGGCAATCAACATCATTCTCGGAGTGGTACTGATCTACAATCCGTTCAAAGCAGCGATTCTGTTGTTCCGTGTTCTGGGAGTGGTACTGATCCTCAGTGGTGCCGGCGATTGCTTTTCTACGATTTATTTTGCGCGCAAGCTCCGGAGATTCAAACAGGAGCAGGATGCCTTGGACAGTACCTTCGAAGAGGTCGACCCTAAGGATCAAAATTAACGGACACAAAAGAACAAGCAGGAGGAACATTGTGAATATTGCATCTTTTTTGTCCCCGAAGGAGGAGGTTACTTTTCTTCGGGACGATATGACTATCAGACAGGGGCTGGAGAAGATGAAACGCTACGGTTACACAGCGGTACCGGTGATCGATGCCGAGGACCGGTATGTGGGCGTAGTCAGTGAGGGAGATTTTCTGTGGAATATCTTGAACCACAATAGTGAGCTGGATACTATTACCATGAAGAGTCTGGAAAAGCTGTCCGTGAGGGATATCATACAGAGTGGCAAGATCCGGCCGGTATGTATCGATACCAACATGGAAGAACTGCTGGGACAGGCACAGATGCAGAACTTTGTACCGGTGATCGATGACAGAAATGTATTTATCGGCATTATTACCCGAAGCGAGATCATCAAATATTTTATCAAGAAACAGATTGAAATAGCAGAAAAACAGATATAATTCGTTAAAAAAGAGAAAGGTGTGTAGAAACATGAAAAAGTTGGAAGAATATGTAAGGAGCATTCCTGATTTCCCGGAGAAAGGTATTATTTTCCGTGATGTGACAAGCGTATTGCAGGATGCGGACGGACTGCATCTGGCGATCGATACCATGCAGGAGAAGATCAAGGATCTGGACTATGATGTGGTAGTAGGCCCTGAGTCCCGCGGATTTATCTTCGGAACCCCGATCGCATACAATAATCATAAGCCCTTTGTACTGATCCGTAAGAAGGGCAAGCTTCCCAGAGAGACTGTTTCCACCACTTACGATCTGGAGTATGGTTCCGCCACCATCGAGATGCACAAGGACAGCATCAAGCCCGGACAGAAGGTACTGATCGTGGATGATCTGATCGCTACCGGCGGTACTACCGAAGCCATGATCAAGCTGATCGAGTCTCTGGGCGGAGAAGTAGCTGGTATCGTGGTATTGATCGAGCTGGCAGGCTTAAAGGGCCGTGAGCGTCTGAGCGGATATCGTCTGGAGTCTGCGATCTGCTACGAAGGAAAATAAAAATATTTTATATGGAGCTGTTTCGTCTATGACAGAAGAGAAGAACGAAGTCATTTTTGATGATGACAAGATAAGTAAATCAGAAGAATTCGTGAATCCGGATGAATTATATCAGGAGCTTATTTGCTGTGTGCAGAAATATCACCCCAGTGATGATATTTCCATGATCGAGAAAGCCTACAAGGTAGCCAGCGAGGCACACAAGAACCAGTTCCGGAAGTCCGGGGAACCCTATATCATCCATCCTTTGAATGTGGCTATCATTCTGGCGGATCTGAAGCTGGATAAGGAGACCATCGTGGCAGGTATTCTGCACGATGTGGTGGAAGATACTGTGATGACGGAGGATGACCTCAGGAGAGAATTCGGAGATGACGTGGCGCTTCTGGTAGACGGCGTGACGAAACTGGAGAAGATCCCGCTGTCCGGCAATGGAGAGCAGTCGGATGCCAAGCTGGAGATGCAGGCGGAGAACCTGCGTAAGATGTTCCTCGCCATGGCGAAGGATATCCGTGTCATTATGATCAAGCTGGCGGATCGTCTGCACAATATGCGTACCTTAAAATACAAGACGCCGGAGAGCCAGCAGAGGATTGCCAAAGAGACGCTGGAGATCTATTGTCCCATTGCCCAGCGACTTGGTATCAGCAAGCTGAAAATCGAACTGGATGACTTGTCCTTAAAATATCTGGAACCGGACATCTATTATGATCTGGTGGATAAGATCGCGGTGCGCAAGAGCGTCCGTGAAAAATATATCCAGGGCATTGTGGATGAAGTCAGCGAACATATTAAAAATGCGGGGATCGATGCGAAAGTCGATGGCCGTGTAAAGCATTTTTTCAGTATCTACAAGAAGATGAAGAACCAGCATAAGACGTTGGATCAGATCTATGATCTCTTCGCTGTGCGTATCATTGTGGAGACAGTGAAGGACTGCTATGCGGCACTGGGTGTGATTCATGAGATGTATAAGCCTATTCCGGGACGTTTCAAAGATTATATCGCCATGCCCAAGGCAAATATGTACCAGTCTCTGCATACCACATTGATTGGCAGTAACGGACAGCCTTTCGAGATCCAGATCAGGACCTTCGAGATGCACCGCGTGGCGGAATACGGTATTGCCGCCCACTGGAAATACAAGGAAGCTTCCGATGGTAAGAAGCCGGAAGTCCAGGAAGAAGAGAAGCTGGTATGGCTGCGTCAGATCCTGGAGTGGCAGCGGGATATGTCAGACAACAAGGAGTTCATGAATCTGCTTAAGAATGATCTGGACCTGTTCTCTGACAGCGTGTACTGTTTTACCCCTACCGGTGATGTCAAGAATCTTCCGGCAGGATCTACACCGATTGACTTCGCTTACAGCATTCATTCTGCGGTGGGCAATAAGATGGTGGGAGCCAGAGTCAACGGGAAACTTGTGACCATCGATTACAAGATCAACAACGGAGACCGGATCGAGATCATTACCTCCCAGAACTCCAAGGGCCCCAGCCGTGACTGGCTGAACGTGGTAAAAAGTACCCAGGCCAAGAACAAGATCAATCAGTGGTTCAAGAATGAATTAAAGGAAGACAATATTTTAAAGGGCAAGGAGCTGCTTTCCACCTACTGTAAGGCCAGAGGTGTGAATCTTGCCAACCTGCAGAAGCAGGAATATATGGATGCCATTATGCGAAAGTATGGATTCCGGGACTGGGATTCCGTACTGGCAGCCATGGGACACGGGGCTCTGAAAGAGGGCCAGATCGTTAACAAGATGCAGGAACTGTACGACCGTGACCACAAGAAAGAGATGACCAATGAGGAGGTCCTGGCAAGCATCGCGGAGAACAATGCGGCAAATGCACAGAATGGTGCGGGTAAGCCGGTTCTCATGAAGTCCAAGAGTGGTATCGTGGTAAAGGGTATCGCGGATCTGTCGGTGCGTTTTTCCAAGTGCTGTTCCCCTGTGCCGGGGGATGAGATCGTGGGTTATGTGACCCGCGGAAGAGGTATCTCTATCCACCGTACCGACTGTATCAACATCATCAATCTGCCGGAGATGGAGAGGGCGAGACTGATCGATGCGGAATGGCAGCCGGAGGAGGCACATGCGGAGAAATATCTGGCAGAGATCAAGATCTATGCCAACAACCGTAACGGACTGTTAGCGGATATTTCCAAGGCGCTGACGGAGAAAAATATCGATATCATGTCCATGAACACCAGAACCAATAGGCAGGGGCTGGCTACTCTGCAGACGACCTTCGAGATCAGCGGCAGGGAGGAACTGAACCGTATTATTGACAAGATCCGGGGCATCGAGAGCGTTGTTGATATTGAGAGAACCACGGGTTAAATGCAGGATGCCTGGAAACGCGGCTGATCCGGACAGAAAACAGAAAGTGAGTGTATTATGAGCAATATCAGTATCGGAAATATGACACTGGGGATCTACCAGACCAACTGTTATTTTGTGTACAGAGAAGACAGTGATAAGGTGCTGGTATTCGACCCGGCGGATCACGGAAAGAAAATAGAGGCAGCACTTGGGCATCACGGACTGCATACAGTGGCAATTTTTCTGACCCACGGACATTTTGACCACATTGGTGGCTGCGCGGAATTGAAAGCGGCTGCGGATGCTTATGCCGGGGAGCATGGTTGGGAACCGGTGAAAATTTATGCCGGGGAGGCGGAGAAAGATTTCCTGCGGGATACGAAGAGCAACCTGTCGAAAGATATGGGGCGTCCGGTAACGGTTACTGCGGATGTGTATCTGCAGGATGGTGAGGAACTGAATCTGGACGGCATCCGGATCAAGGTTCTGGCAACTCCCGGACATACCGCGGGCGGTGTCAGCTATTATTTTCCGGAGGGTGGTTTCCTGATCTGCGGTGACACTCTGTTTCAGGATTCCGTGGGCAGAACCGATTTTCCCACCGGCAGTATGAGTACGCTGGTGCGTTCGGTGAAGGAGAAGCTGTTTACTCTGCCGGAGGAGACGGTAGTCTATCCGGGACACGGCGACAGCACCACCATCGGACATGAGAAGAAATATAATCCGTTTTGCGTTGATTAAATCAAAAAGTATTCGGGCACAGAAAGAGTTATCTCTGTGCCTGTATTTATGTAAATGAGGAAAATACAATGAAAGTAGTGAAATTATCCCATCCTAACTATGAATATGATGTACATTCTCTGGTGAAGGCTTTTTATGCGGAGGACCAGGTCACGGTCATCACCCCGGAGACAAAACCGGAGAAGCTGGCAGAGTTGGAACCGCAGGTCAGTCTGGAAATCGAACTGGGGGACACCGGGGCGAAGATTCGTGTGGGAGAAGAGATTTTTTTGTGGGAGGCAGCATCGGAGGCAATCGCGGATGGCTATAAGAACGGTCTGAAACGTTTCCTGTACCGCACCTTAAGCAAGGTGACCGGGCAGAAACTCCCATGGGGAAACCTTACCGGCATCCGTCCCACGAAGATCGCCTACGGTATGCTGGATGAGGGCAGAAGTGATGCAGAGATTCTGGATTTCATGGAGCAGAGCCATTACGTCAGCGAAGAGAAGGCACTTTTGGGAATCGATATTGCGAAGAGAGAGCGGGATCTGTTAAAAGAGATTCATTATGAGGGCGGCTACAGTCTGTACATCGGGATTCCGTTCTGCCCTACAACCTGTCTCTATTGCTCCTTTACCTCTTATCCGATCGCTGCATTCCGCAGGCAGGTGGACGCCTATGTGGACGCTGTGATCAAAGAGATGGATTATGTGGCGGAGAACTTTCAGGACAAGGTACTGGATACCGTCTATATCGGCGGTGGTACGCCCACCACACTGGAACCGGAGCAGCTGGACCGTCTGATCACGGCATTAAAGTCCAAGTTTGATTTCTCTACCGTGAAGGAATTCACTGTGGAAGCCGGTCGTGCCGACAGCATCACCAGAGAGAAGCTGGAGGTACTGTACCGTCATCAGGTCAGCCGCATCTCTGTGAATCCCCAGACTATGAAGCAGGAGACACTGGATATCATCGGCAGGAAGGCCAGCGTGGAACAGGTACTTACGGCATATCGGCTAGCGAGAGAGGTCGGATTTGATAATATCAATATGGATCTGATCCTGGGGCTGCCGGGAGAACTGGAAGCGGATGTACAGCGCACCATCGAAAAGATCGTGGAACTGTCCCCGGACAGCCTGACCGTGCATTCCCTGGCCATCAAGCGTGCATCCCGCCTGAACCAGTGGATCCAGGAGAACGGCGTCTCCATGCTTCACAACACCGACGAAACCATGAAGATCGCGGCGGCGGGAGCTGAGAAGCTTGGAATGAAGCCTTATTACCTCTACCGACAGAAGAACATGTCCGGCAATTTCGAGAACACCGGCTACGCCCGTCCCGGCAAATATGGACTGTACAACATCCTCATCATGGAGGAGAAACAGACCATCGTGGCTTTGGGAGCCGGAAGCATCACCAAGAGAGTCTTCCCCGACGGAAGAATCGAGCGGTGTGACAATGTGAAGGATGTGGGACTGTATATTGAGAAGATTGATGAGATGATCAAGAGGAAGAGGGAATTGTTTACGTAAAACAGGAGAAATCGTTTGTATAGTAATAATATCAAAAAAATAAGAATAGTTGCTGATGTTGCCAGTGTTTTTGCGGAAAGTCTTGAAAGGAGGAAACTATATTGGGCTGAACAGTTGCATACTGGCATCGTATTATAGCATGCGAAGGAGAAAGGGGAATTCTCAATGTTAAGAGTTGCTATATGTGAGGATGTTTTATCTGAGTTGCAGAAGCAAACACAGATCATACAATCCATCATGGCAAGGCTATCCAAAAATGTGAAATTTTTTTGCTTCCGGAGTGGGGAAGAATTATTAATGGAAACAGACACCACGGGAAATATGGACATCGTTTTTTTAGATGTGGAAATGCTTGGTATCAGCGGAATTGAAACCGCGCGTATCCTTAGGGAAAGAGACAGCAGGGTAATTCTGATTTTTGTATCCTGTCATAACCAGTACTGCAAGGAAATGATTGAAGTGCAGCCATATGCATTTATAGATAAGCCGGTGTCTGAAGAAAAATTGGAGAAGATCCTGAAACGGGTGTTTGAAACACATTTGAATTCCGATGACAGTTATTGCTTTTCTTATAATAAAAGGCAATACAATATTCCACTGAATCAGATCCGGTTTTTCCAAAGTGATAAAAGAATCGTACAGATCAATGCAGTACAGCTGGATATGCCTGAATTGGAATACTTATTTTATGGAAAATTGGAAGAAGTGGAAAGGAATCTGCGGAAAGCAAATGTAAAATTCCTGAGAATCAGAAAATCGTTGCTCGTGAATACTCGTTTTATTAAGGAGTATTCTGCGGACAGGGTTGTTCTGGATAATGGACGGGAAGTAGAAATCAGTAAAAATTACAGAGATCATGTAAGACAGCATTATATTTCAATGTTAAAGGGGAGAAGATGGGAATGATGCTTGTTCTGGCTATTGTGGAGATTTTTTCTGTAATACTGCAGCGTATTTTTTGTGACAGTACATTGAAAAAGAAGAAAATTCGCAGGTATACAGACTATCTGGTATGGGGAGGATATTTTGCGGTCTTCAACGGTGTTACATATGTTTTAACGTATCTGGGAGATGGCACGAGTAATATCTGGCTGAATATATTACTTTTTGTATGTATTTTTTTTGTGACGATCAGAATCCTATATACTGATTCAGTCAGAACATTGATGGCGACGACTATATTTATGTATATGAGCGGCATGTGTGCAGAATTGCTCGTGTATTACGGAAAAGAATTTCTGGCATGGACAGATGATGCAGAAGTAACCTTGCTGTGCACAGTGTTATCTAAAATTGTCTGGTATTTGATTATTAAATTTACCTCTCTCATTATAAAACTGAACAGAAAAGCGGAACTGAATCTTCAGGATTGGTTGGAAGTATTTATCGTTCCGGTCTGTAGTATATGGATCCTGATTTCCGTTTTTATCACAGGAACCCTTGAAAACTATTTCTGGGGATTTATTGTAGTATTCATGATCCTGCTGATCAACGTCTTTACCTACTATCTGTATGATAAAGCAAAAGAAAATATGGAAAAACAAATGCGGGAAGAAATCCTGAAAAATCAGTGTGAGTACTATATTCGCCAGAACCGGGAAAGTAAGGAATGGTGGGAAGAATTAAGGAAGCTGCGTCACAATATGAAGCAGCATTACATATTGGAAAATACTTATTTGGAAAAGGAAGATCAAACAGGTACAGCCGGAATCTTATGATGCAGATTCGGATGACGGCAATGGC